>WLWI01004264.1_pt1 | contig 12130 bp, 6 predicted proteins | sample 6701501 | NCBI WGS metagenome assembly WLWI01 (sample SAMN12718690, study PRJNA515312) | sponge metagenome | isolation source: marine sponge | host: Mycale hentscheli | place: New Zealand: South Island, Marlborough, Capsize Point | collected 2014-11-01
TAAAAAAAAATGTTTGGCTGTCACCAGGAATTGAACCCGGACCGCTTGCTTAACACACAAGCACTCTGTGGCTGAGCTACAACAGTTGGAGTGATAATTTTCCAAAAGTGGGTGTATGCTCCTCTTTTTTTTTCCTAAGGCGCCACACAGCTTATTGTGTTAGGAAGTCCACATCAACCGAACAGATAGATTTTCAAAGAGAAGTTTTGGCTAGACGGTAGTAGTAAATTACAACTTTCTATATGATTTGCAAGTTGGAAATAAAATAGCTTTGGTATTGTGACTGAAGACTACTCTTTGTTTCTTATGTGCCAGAAAGGTAACAATGAAGTGACTAAATCAGCTATTAATATGTTTTGCTAGTTATGATTGCACTACCAGAATGCTTTTGTTTTGCTATCTCGAGGGTTTCTCAAAGGTAATGCTTTTTGAAAGCATGAGCAGAGTGCTTGTGATATAAGCAATAGATGCACTCTGAACAATGCCAGCACTACTATATGCTTCAGATGCTGTTTACTGTGGTTTGGTATGTCACACCTCTTACACCACACTCAATTCCTGGCCGGACCACTTAGATATGCCAGGGAAGCCCCCGAGTGGTCTCATGTTGGATTCCTGGTGATGACAAACATTTTTTTTAAATTTTTGTATTGTTTTTAAAAAGCTTGTGAAAGAGAGAGAATACATCTAACGAGTAAAAGAGGCTGAGAAAGAAATTGTGGAATATTTTATGCTCTTGATTTTTAGATCAGTGAACAGTGGAATTCTGCGGATGCTCGTCTTATGGCAAAACAAGCACAGAATTTTGTTACAAGTGTGGGTCACTCCCCCACAAGAAGGTGGTGGCCCCCTAGTGAATTGTCCTTATCAAGATAACTGGAAAGGAAGCTGCGAACATTCTTAACACCTGTCATTCTATCATATCCCACTTCTTTGTGCATTTTCATTGAACCCACTGGGTTTTTTTTTTTTTTGTTGGTTTGTTTGTTGGCTGTTGTTGTTGTTGTTGTTTTTGTTTTGTTTTTTTTTGCTATTTTGGTTTTGTTGGTTTGTTTGTTTTTCATTAATTTAAGTTATACTTATTGATAATTTTGTGCAGTAACTCATTATGCAGTGAAACCTCACACCACAGGAGTGGGAGGATTTGTGGAGGAGGTTAACTACTATTAGAAATAAATTTCTATTACAACAGTGGTTACATTCATTTTGGCTGTTGTACGGAGTCAGATATGAAGTCTACAATAAGCAAGCAGTGCATACTAATCCACCACTAAAACCAGCAAAATAGGGCGGCATCGCAGCATAGATATTATAGATACAGAGTAATCAAAATAATAATTCACAATTTAACAATTTGTTTCTTGTTATATCTGACTCATACCAAATCCGTATTTTATAAGTAGCCAACTCGCTTGGCATCACGTTTCAGTACTGAATTAGAAAGAAGGTGGTCACTGGAAGCCAAATTGCGCACTGTACCCGCCTTTCCGTAGTAAGGGTGTGGTAGTAAGGGTGTGGTAGTAGGCTGTTAAGATTGTGCTTACTTCCCGTGAAGAGAATCCAACCATTTAACAGTTGCCTGGCTCTCGTCCTGCGTTCAAAATAAAGACTTGAGTATTCTAATTGCGCGCTGAGCGGGACCTCATCCAGTTGTCTTATAGTTCCCCAGGAATACTTTATGAGCGGAGCTACTGGTGTATAACTGGATATTTGAATTTGGTGAGCTATAAACATTGATATACATTGTATTGATGAGTAAATGATACAATGTATGTTATTTCTTGATGTATAATCAAACAATTGTATGTATATCATTTTTAAAAGTTCTGAAACATAGAGATATTAATTGATGCCACCCTAATGAAATATTATTGCCTCCTACAAAATTTGACATATCATAGCTACTTCTAGTCTTTCATAGCGCGACCCTTTATCTACAACGGCACTGTGAAGAAGTCAGGTAGCATAAATAAGTGGTACAAGCTTAAAATCCTCCAGATCTCAGTGGGATAGTATGGTTCTGGTTGTGGCTGACAATGCACTTAGCTAACCACATCCACTTTCATCGGTTTTAGTAGTGAAGCCAGCAATGGAGGAATGGCTGTAGTGGCAATTTTAGTGAGCTGACTTCAATGCAACTACAATTACTGAAAATTTGGTTTATAAGAGAAGACTAAACTCTCAAAATTGAATCCATAGCCTTATCTAGGTGCAGCAGTGATACGCTTTTAGTCAAGTTCCATAGTGTGGCATAGTTAAAATTACTTAGGTTTTATCTGCAGAGCATCCAGGTATGACTAGCTACATTACTTTTGAACTGGTAGAATGTACTGATACCACCAGAACTCTTCCCAGCACAGTGGTGGATACACAAGATCAACTCACCACATCAAGAGTTAAAGTAGTAGAAGGCTTAGATTAACACTTTAAATTTTCAAGTAGTTGAAGTACACTGGTATGCTACAGCTGTGGCTGGTTGATGAATGTATCATATTACAATGGCTTCAGAAAACCACATATCCATATAAGTGATATGTAGCACTATGCATGAGAGATTGGATGATTGTATCATAATTACAATGGCTTAAACAGATCACTTATACATAGAAGTGATATGTAGCACTCATAGTAGACACTTGAGTAATGTATCATATTATTACAATAGCTTAAAAGACCACATATCCATACAAGTGATATGTAGCACTATGCATGAGAGGTTTGATAAATGTATCATAATATTATCAGTGTACACTGTAACAAATTGGGAATTCCACTACATACTTTAGGGGTGTAATAAAACACCTCTGTTTAACCAAGTGTTGTGCTACACTTTGAAATGATCAGTAATACTTCAAAGTGTAGAGTGACAGCCCAGTGTTGAGAATATATCACTGCTTAATAGTGCAGTCTCGAAAAAGGAGTAGAGCTTAGTTAGTAGACTGTGGTTGCTTCGTTACATATAGCTAAATGGATCAAGCTTTTGTTCTTCATGTGAGTTGTCCCTAGTTTACTAGAACAGGGTTACTACAGTCAGTGAAAATGTGTTTAAGAGTTTTGGCTTTTGACTAAAAAAGTTTTGATAACTTGTTTGTCTGAAGTTTAGCTCTAACGTCTAATACAGTATTTTCTTCATGGCATTTTTATCATTACTTTTTCAATAATGGTGGTTGGCATGATCTCTGGAGACTGAATTTGAGTAACATCGCGTTCCGTTTCTTATTGTCTAGAATAGCAAGCAACAAATATCTATCAAGTATCAAGGACTATTGTGAAATATAATACACTTAGTTGAAGTTGACCTTCATCGCAAGTTTGGGTGAGTCTCTGATATTTGTATCAACAGGTAAGTGTAATTAAGAATTATGCAGATAAACTATACTAGCATTCAGCTGCAGATTTGTATGTATCTATAGCATGTTTGTGAGACACATTGCTAATTCAATAAATAGGTTTGCTATACAGCTAGAAATGCTCACTTTTTAACCCTCGTGCGCATGCGCATGAGCAGTAACAGTAGTCTGTTTGTCACTCATTCATTCTGTCTGTCTGTCTGTCCTCGAACTTCACATCGATTTAAGCAGCGATAGCGATATCAAACTGCAGCACTACACAAAATAATTTTAAAATTCCAAAAATGTTTATTTAGGCTTAGTTTTTCAGAAAAAGCGAGTGAAATTCGGGGCCAATGCTTTTCTCTGTGTGTGACGTCCTTTACCATACAATTTGCACTTGAATGGTAAATACTTAGCAGGCAGTACCTTTGCCGTAGTTGGAGGAGCCAGGCAGTTGGAAAGAGGTCTGCTGCATAAGACTGTAACAGTATGTTATACCTTTGTAATGTGACATATCTTAACCTTTAAAACACTTTACCCAAACTTGTAGCTAGCTAGCTACTATGGCTATAGCTGTATCACATATATTTAATTTGGTCAATAACTGCATCACATTTAGTTAATTTGGTCAATTCACTGAAACAGAGCTTACCTTTAGCTTCATCATCAAGATAATAATTTGTTAATATGGCATTGTATTAATTGTTATTGTTATTCATTGTTTTTTCAGTGTGAGTGGATTTTTACTTTCTTTGCCAGAGTGGAGTTTTGTGTTCAGTGATTTTAGAACAGAGCTAGACTTCTGAACAACTTGCCAAATCACTTGGTCCAAAAATGGTAGCTACTACTAACTAAAGATTAGACTGAAATTAGATCATTAATTGAAAAATAAATCAACAAAATATATTCTGTATTATCTTGATATTCAATTAAATGAAACTGAATACATTCATACAAAATATAGAAAATATATACCAACAAGACATTTTTGTTCATTTCTTTATGTTTTTTCTTTCTGTCTTGATTCTTCATTATCTTGATATTCAATTAAATGAAACTGAATGCATTCCTACAAAACATAAAAAAATATAAACTAATAAAATGTATTTTCTATTTTCATTTTTTTCTTGTTATTGCTGGTAAGCTGCAAATAGAAGCACTTTATGGTTCATAACTACAGCAATAGAGTTCAAACTTATGAATGTAATTAACCCTCAGCGCACATACGTGAGAGGGTTATAGTAGTGCATTTGTCTGTCTGTCAGCGTTCGATTTCATGAACGGCCTAGAACGAACCTTTAAAACAAGTATGAACAGTAGGATAATTTAAGTCCCGTCGGACCACTTTTTTAAAGTTCAAGTTAGTTGCCGAGTGCATGTGGAGAAACTTCAGCTCCTAACAAGCGCAAGCTAGAAGCAACTACCCTTACCTTTCGCATACATTGGTTTATGTCATACAGCGGTCACGTGATCACTTATAGTTAGCATATTTTTGCTTAACCGAGAGTGTCCTCGGTAGTTAGAAGTTAAAGTAATCGGAAGAATCTTAGTTGTGTAATAATGTGCTCAGGGTTCGCACCCTTGGTGCTCTAGTTCTACTAGCAAAATATAATAAGTCTTTGATGAAATTATTGAAGTTGTGCAACACTGCATCAAGTCAGTGACAAATTGTTAGTTCTTACTGACCCACTATTAATTAGAATATATACATATACTAGTGATTTGCTTCTGCACAAATGGCAGCAAGCCCTTGTGTACAAGTAAATCAAAAACCGTTTTATAAACATTTGACTATTTAATTGCGGTAGTTCCTGACAAAATCTCTAAATTATTAAAGCATGGAGAGTTATGGAAATTGCGTAAAGGGCAAGTGTTTGTAGTCATAGTAATTGTACGCTGACACTTTTTCGGACACTGAAAACACAAGCATTTCTAAGAAATTATCACACAGTTAAGACCCAGACCATTAATAAGATTTTCTTACTAACAAATGAAACTGGAAGGAAGCCTAAGCAGTTAAATTAATAAATAAAAATATGCAGCTAACATACGTATTGTTTGTTTCAGAATAGTGTAAGCTAAGCAACAGATGTAACATACCACACTCTCACACACACACTTACCCACACAAAATTTTTCTTCGTGACTTGTATATTCAATGTATTTTCTTGTAAGAACTTTTGACAAACAGAACATTAACCAAGATAATTTACCAATGCCATTAATTTGAGAAAATTCACTCCTGTATACTTATAAGACCTAATTGCTTCTGAAACATTCAGAAACAGCCTAATTACAGGAGGTAAACAATTATATTTATTTGGATACTATGGATATAAATTGTTAAAAGAAAAAGTCTGTTTAGTGGAGTTAGGGATGGAGTGGACATCCCAGCAAACTATTAAATGTGATGGTCAAAGTACCATTTTGTATATGTACATAAGGTTTCCATCAAAATGCTGACATAATTATATGCCCTAAGATATTACAAAAATAAGAGGTTGTTTGCTTTGGGAGGTGATAAGTAATACATTTTCTGTTGAAGGGGAAGATGAGAAGTACACTAAATATATAACTTAAAAGTTATTTGCTCATTAGAGAGTTAATCAGAGGTTCGCTCTATAGACATGTGCCAAGTTATGTTAATATTACATATTAGTATACTACTACAGTATTTATATTGTTGATATAATTATATCAGGTTACTTTACAGATACAACAATGGGTCGTCATCGTTACCCAGCTCCACACTGGGAAAGTACCAACAGAAGGCTATACAGATCAACGCTCTGGGAGACTCGTTGTTCATATATCAATCAACCTCAATGTTTCTCTAACACTCAATATCTGTTAATAGCCATCACAATGATCTGGATTTTCAGAAGGAAAGCGAAAACTCAATGTACTAAATTCTATGCTAAAATGAAATTACGAAAGACATATCTCCCACTAATTTTGTCCTTTTGGAACACTTCAATGAATATTGTAAAAGAAATTTATTCCAGAACAATTTTACTAAAACAGAAACTATTATTACTATGTGGAGATATAGAAGCCAATCCTGGACCCTATAATACAGGTATAATTGGCGAGCGAGAGTGTAGCGAGCGAGATACTTACAGGGGTAACACAATTGAAAATCAGGGATGTTTGTTTGTTTATATAATTTGGACATACGTATGTCATTTTGTACTTTGACCTTCTCGTATTTTTGTGTTAGCTCGTTGTTCGACCCCGTCCCAAACTTCACTAAACGGAATCCTCCGGTTTAGCGATTATTACCTGTATCATCCTAAAAATTGAATTGTTTACCGCTCTGAATTCTTAGTTAAAACTCAAAAACTTAACGAAGTTCCATTTCTATTCGAGTTAGTGGCGGTGGTAAGTTAATTCACAGTTATAAGCCCTACTAAACAGTATTTACTTGAAAATTCTTTGTCCACTGGAGTAACTACGAAGGTAAGCCTTGTGTAGGTACATTCAGTTGTGTGTAAGTATTGTTCCTTTACTTAGCTAAAGAATATCACAAAGAAAACGTGTAAATAATACTACTTGTTTTTGTTGCTTTTTTTCAATTCTAACATTTGCAGGGAGTAGTTACTATGGCATTGAGTCCCCTTTACTGTATACACATAATTTAAACTTGACTTTTTTTAGTAGCTTGATTGTTGAAGTTCAAATTAATCTTTTAACAATAGTGTATTGTAGTTTTAGGCTCGCTCGCCATTTGTGCTCAAGCACATCACTAGCATATAAACTCATCTAGTGTCATTATTAAAATGTGTAGTTAGTACAAATTTACCATTTTAAAGCAACAAAAATGAGTTTTTTTTATACATGACATGAACAGCATTGGTAGATTAGTAGCTGTGTGAGGTATATACATAATAAGGTAACATGAATACCCCTCAGTGTGCATGAATGGAATTATACTAGTCATCTTGCCTGTCTGTATGTTTGTCTGTCACGCTCTGAGTTAGGAGAATACTGACAATTAACTGCTGATTGAGGTATGAACTTACTCAGACTGATGATTTAAGATCTTTTTTGTGCTACTTTTTTAATTTTGGGCTGATTTTTTAAAGAAAACAAGCTGTCAGCTCCACGTAGGTACTGGCTTTAGTGGGTAACACCCTCTATCGTCATGTCGCAATCATGTGAGCAGATAATTTCTTTCTGCCCACTGTAATATTGCTTTATGTTGAAAGTAAACAGAGTGCTGGAATTAGAGCTTCGGATTGAAGACAGCATTTACATCTCTATACCATTTTCATTGCTTGAGCTGTATTGATTGATACCTGATTAAGAATAGTTGAATACATCATTCATTGGTCCAAAAAATGACTTCGTTATAGCTAGCTATTGTATAGTAGCACTGAGGGTTCACATCTTTGGTGCTTCATTATGTATAGCAATACTGTATACTATAAAAAGAAGAGATTATTTTTCCAATTGATCAATAATATAGGAGACTAATAAATTATTATTCAGAATATTGAATTAATTTAAAAAAATATAGGCAAAATTCTAAGGCGCCAATGTCAAGAAAACCCTTACCCACCCCTGCAAAACTAAACCCCTCCTACTTCAACATTAATAATTCAAAATTTACACACACATTGTTTAATATCTTGTTTACAAAGTAAACTATCAGATTTTTCTAAAAAATTTTTTAGTTTACATTAATTTTTTTCAATGATTCAGTCATTCTCGGCTGAAATAATTATAATAATAGGAATTTTTTCTCTTTTTAACGGTCAATATTTTTAATTATAACTTAACCCGACGTTTCGACTTCTTGCCGAAGTCCTCTTCAGGGGTCAACTGAGGTCGAACTCTCTGTGGTGATATATTAACACAAAGTAAACAGCAAGATTTCTGGAGGGCACGCTTACTGTTTATCTATTCTGGAGGGTGGTTTGTACGCAGCATGGACAGCCAGCATCCTGGAAGCTCTAAACCTATGTCTCTATTAAACTTGGTGTTGTCAGATGTCATCTGTATGTGTAGAACTTCCTTGATCTTCAACTCACGATTCATACTGGCTCTGTCTACAACTCTTACCTCTTTCCATTTAATGGGGTGATGCTGCTGCCAAGCATGTTCAGCAATGGCTGAAACCTTCTCGCTTTTTTGATGTCAAAGTCTCTGCACACTCTCTGAATACTTTCACTCAATCCTGCCATGTATGGATGAATAGTAAGAATCAAACCTTTCTCTTGCTCAGTATCTGTGTGATCTTTAGAAGGTAACGCTTTTAGAGCCTGCCCTAATGCTTGCGTTGTCATAACCATTACTTTGAGGTACTTAGTGTAGGTGTTTCTCTTCTTCCTTCAAGTTTTCACTCATATTAGTTACCCTCCTAGCTCTTTGATACAAGCATCTCACTATTCCTCTCTTTACATGAGACTTAAAGTTTTGGCTCGTAAGCCTTCTTCAGTTTTGAGGTGAGGGGTATGACCGTTTATATTTAATGCTACTAGCTAAACTAAAAATATTGAATTACTAGAAATAGAGTAACAATGAAAATCTACGACACTATTAAGATTATTATGGTAAACCACAACACAAGTTATTCCAGCTGATAATTCTTGTAACAGAAGAAAATGAAGCATAAGTTACATTGTAAACACAGATCACAAGAGCTGAAATGAACAGATACACATGGAAGAAGCTATTGTACATTGTATTAAGCTCAGATTTAGAAGGTCTTGTGCCTCATCATGGCCTCAAAAAAGCACCCTGACTTATCGTTGACACTGATTTTGCTCTTCTTTTCGACACATTTAGTACTAAATTTTCATCTTCTAAGAGCAACTCTGGTGCATAAGTAGTAACCTTCAATAGCTCTTCTTTGTGAAACTGTGTGGTGGAATCATTGGCTACTGTAGTTACGCAAGAAACTAACCCCTGCCTTTCATTGTTGTTCTCTGAAACTGTCAGGGAATGCCCAGGTTAATGACGAAGCAGCTCTAAAAACGCTACTAAACTGCCCAATAAAGCAAATAAAACTTAGGCTTGCCTATTCTGATAGTTCCTGAAGTACTGTTTGGAAGTTCAGGAGAGGATTCACTACCTCTATGACGCAATACCGTGGCGGAGCGCCCCCCAAAAACCCTAATGAGCCGCCATTAATTTAGCTGAAGGTGGAGTAGCCTCCAGCGCAAGTATTAGACTCCACTGTAGCCTTCCTTCGAAACAGGGTTCTGTGAAAGCTTCAGGAATGCTTTAACAGTAAGTACTGCTCTGTGTGCGCAGTCACTCACACTTGCCCCAATAGTGCAGTTTACGTTGTTAAATAGCTCTTCCTGTATGCTTTATTTTTGAATTGCAATGAGCCATAGTTGTAAATGAGGAATAACAAAGACGCGCTATATAAACGGTAATGGTAAAACATAAAGATTGAATTCTTCCTGGGCGGTGTGAGGTGTGAGTACTGTAAGTGGGATGACAAAAAAATTATAAAGAAATAAAGAAATGTCCAACTGGCTTGTAAATTTGGAAACAACTTTAGAAACTTCAACTTACAGAATAATAATAAAAAAAAAAATAAAAAAAAAATAAAAAAAAAGAATCATATTTTTTATGATGAAGCCACCACTTAAAACAACAACATATGTACCTTCATAGAATCATCAGTAAAAAAAGTGAATTTTTAGAGTAGCTCTTATCAGAAGTTCACTAAGGCAATGACTCTTCTGAAAGCTGCATTTGCACTTTGAGGCTAGCATCTGCTTGTGCTAATCTCGGGTGATTAGGTCTTAATGGCTAATTTTACTCGTTGCAATAAATTATTAATGAAACTGTTGATTCATTTTAGGTTGAACAATTTTGTAACATTAACTTGTACAAAATCCAAAATTAAATTAGCATATTTAAAAATTTAGTAATAAATTTTTTTTAATAATTAAAAAACTAGCTACATTATTATGTGTAATAATAATTAATATTTTTAGAATTTATATGAAGTCATGTGGTAAGGGATTAAATTTTAACACTACAGAATAAGTTATATGTAGTACACACATATTACAGTAGAACTTCTGAACTGGGAACAATTTGGTACAAGTGCTTTCATTTCTTAAATAAGAGGTCAGTGTGCATGCTGATAGCACTTAGTTTGTCTGTCATTCAGTCAGTCATTTTGTCACTTAACAAATAGCAGATCTCGAAGATCCCAAGATTGAAATGAGCATAAAAATGTTTCAGTGGACTTTTTAAGTGCCTTTAATGCGCCAGAATTTTTTAGTTTCGACTTTGTTTTCATAAGAGCTATATAGTTTATTTCAGGCCATATGATCATAAGCAATTGTTGGCAATGCCCCCTGTACTCGTGTGAGCAAATAATTTATTTGTTTCTGCTCACAGTAGTTTTGCATAGTATTTCTCAGCAGTTTTATCGGAGTGCTTGGAGTTTCCCATTAAACTACTAGTGAGGTGACTGTTGCTTGTACGTTAAGCTTCTCTTATGAAGACAGCATTAATGTCTACTGTTTCATTGCACGAATTGCACATCAACTTGCTCAAGCTTTACATATCGACTCGCATGAGCTACACATTGACATATTCATGTTGATACCACTCACCAATAAGTTATTCTTTTGGTCTTTGTAACAGCTAGCTAGTGTATAATAAAGCTCAGAGTTCGCACCATTGCTACTTCATTTGCTTTAAGAAGTGACAAGTTATACAATTTCTGTTGGAGGGGCATGCAAGAAGTACACTAAATAGAGGTAGTTAATTAAAGAGTACACTATCACAGGTCCCACTGTGTAGAATTTAGATTGTAGCCATAATTGTTTGCTTATTAAAGTAAAGAAACAACAACAAAAAAAAAACAACTATTCAAAGTACAAATAACTTATATAATATTGCATTTTCTTTTGTACAGATCAGCCTCTTAGTGAGTATGAACCTTCACATCGAGCTTATGCTAATGCCATAGGAAGTTCTGAACATTTCTACATTTATGGAGGTGAAGTTAACCGGTTAAATAAAAAAAAAGTACAACTGTGTAAGGTAGTTCAAATCTACGATTCAGCTGCTGAATCCTGGAGAGAAGTTCCAACAACTGGTACTCCACCTCTTGGATTATATGATTGTGCAACAGCATATTCAGATCATATTCTCTACTTGTTCGGTGGTTATGATGGTAAATTATTTCAGGCTTCATTACATCAGCTAGATACCAGATCTATGACGTGGACACAACTCTCACCACAACATGATAGTGGACCCATGAGGAAAAGAGGGAGTCAAATGATATACTATAACAACTCATTAGTAGCCTTAGGAGGCTATGGCATACCATCAGGGGAACTACAGTCTGGATCACAATTTACTGAGAATAAAAAATCTCTAAAAGGTCATGGGTGGACGAATGAGATACATACGTACAATATTTCTCAAAGTAAGTGTGATAATATATACTACTCATTGTATCAGTCCTGTATTTCATTTATTACAGTTAATGGGTTTTTTTTGTGCATATCTAGATGTAGTACGAATATTATGTTTAAGGAAGTGTTATCTCATTTGGAATCATCTAACTGCTTTAGTCATAAAATTTATTTATACATGTGTTGGGCCACAAGAATGACTTTCCCTTATCGTCGTAGTCCAACTGGTAGTGCCGCCACCAGGGATAATGTTTGTTGAAATGATGTAGGTATATAATTGTTATTTAAAAACACAAATACACACTGTACACTATTATTATAACAAAATCCAACGACTTGACAACGCTGGCTCCTTTTTATAGGTAGCCAGCACTGCCGTCGGCAAATATTTAACAACCA
>WLWI01004265.1_pt1 | contig 12128 bp, 7 predicted proteins | sample 6701501 | NCBI WGS metagenome assembly WLWI01 (sample SAMN12718690, study PRJNA515312) | sponge metagenome | isolation source: marine sponge | host: Mycale hentscheli | place: New Zealand: South Island, Marlborough, Capsize Point | collected 2014-11-01
TAGTACCAAATTTGAGCCATTCTGACTATTTGAATTTACCAGTCACTGTTGGCAACAAGCTCTTAGCTACAAAAAAGAAAGGCCAGAGTTATTTTTGCATATTTAGCTAACAAATATGGAATTACGTACTTACCTCAGGTTCTCTCAAGTAGTAGTAGCTTCCTTAGCATTAATATTATGACATTCTGACTACCAATGGCTCTTGACAACAAACAATCGGCACTCCGTATCTCCCCCTAAAACGGCAAAGTTTTGAAATTAAGTCTGGAAAAGGGTCTTCCAATGCCATAGTAACCGGTCGAATCAACTTTTAGTGTCTTGAAAAGCAAGCGTTTTCGCCGGAATTTTCTCACACTTCGGAGCTTAAGTATAAAGTAAGGCTTGCTTAATGCTGTAGTTTCAGAATAAACTGGGGTCAAGCCTAAAAAGCCGTGTTTTTAGGAGAAAAAAGTTCCCCGCGTGCATTTAAAGGGCATACGTACCATCCATACACACATATAACATATACCCGATTTTGCATCATCCACCCCTTATACTGTCTCGCTTGCTCCGCTCGCTCGCCAACAAACAAATATCCCCAATTTTCAATTGTGTTACCCCTGAGAGTGTCTCGCTCGCTTCACTCACTCGCCAATTAGTGAGACACTATATGGTGTGTGTAATTCAATCTAGTAGAGTGCAAGTAGAGGTATTGATAGTTTGTAGAATTAGTAAAAAACTATGGTTTATGTAATTCAATCTAGTCGAGTGTGAGTAGATGTGTTGATAGATTATAGAATTAGTGAGACACTATATGGTGTATGTAATTAACCCTCAGCGCGCATGCATGAGAGGGTTATATTACTTAGTACATTTGTCTGTCTGTCAGTCAGCATTCGATTTCATGAATGGCTGAGAACTAACCTTTATTATAAGTATGACCAGATGCAATAGAATTTAATTCCCTTAAATTGACCACTTTTTCAAATTTCGAACTAGTTTCCGAGTAAATGCAGAAAAACTTCAGCTCCAAACAAGTGCAAGCTGGATACAGTGACCTTTGCCTTTTGCGTACATTGGTTTATGTCTTGTGTCCTTGGTAGTTGAAGTAATCTGAAGAAATTTTAGTTGTGTAATAATGTGCTGAGGGTTCATACCCTTGATGCTCTAGTTCAATCTAGTAGAGTATGAGTAGATTACAACAATTTTTGACCAGCCTTCAATAGTTTTTAGATGATGCAAGCAGAATGTCCCTAATAATGGTGTATGACCAAGTCTGAATGTATCCTTTTTGTGTTGGAATTTTATGGTGTTTCCACAAACCTTTCCTGTTCATTGTCATCAAGCTGAGGCTTCTGGCATACACTTAGGTTTGTCAATATTTTCTGGTACACTCCAAGGTTTAACAATAAAGTGAACGAGTTGTTGCATTATGAAGTATCATTCACTGCCTCTTCATATGTCAATTCTTAGCTTTAGCCTCAGGTTATCACATTTTGGTTCATGTACATATCTTCGAACATCAAATTTTTTTTAGTACTTTCCGTATTGATTGTGTATAGGTCTGCACCCCAATTTAATGGAATTCTTCTTCAAGAACTAGGAAAAAATGGTAATAATATATATTGTAGCTACATATAACCAAAAATTTCATAGCAAGGTTGGATACAATATTCTGTATTCCTCTGTGAAACTTACAATGATTCTTTTTACAAACTATGACTCACATTACTGTGATGAGTGTAATAGATTAGAGATGACTCTTTCTAGAGTTACGAACTATGACTCACATTACTGTGGTGAGAGTATTATTAACAACTAGAGATGATGCTTTCTAGAGTTACACACATTACTGGTGAGAGTATCATTAATAGGCTAGAGATGGTTCTTTCTAGAGTTACGAACTATGACTCACATTACTGGTGAGAGTATTATTAATAGGCTAGAGATGGTTCTTTCTAGAGTTACGAACTATGACTCACATTACTGGTGAGAGTATCATTAATAGGCTAGAGATGGTTCTTTCTAGAGTTACGAACTATGACTCACATTACTGTGATGAGTGTAATAGATTAGAGATGACTCTTTCTAGAGTTACGAACTATGACTCACATTACTGTGGTGAGAGTATTATTAACAACTAGAGATGATGCTTTCTAGAGTTACGAACTATGACTCACATTACTGGTGAGAGTATCATTAATAGGCTAGAGATGGTTCTTTCTAGAGTTATGAACTATGACTCACATTACTGTGGTGAGAGTATCATTAACAACTAGAGATGATTCTTTCTAGAGTTACGAACTATGACTCACATTACTGGTGAGAGTATCATTAATAGGCTAGAGATGGTTCTTTCTAGAGTTATACGAACTATGACTCACATTACTGGTGAGAGTATCAGTAACAGACTAGAGATGATTCTTTCTAGAGTTATACGAACTATGACTCACATTAGTGGTGAGAGTATCATTAATAGGCTAGAGATGATTCTTTCTAGAGTTATACGAACTATGACTCACATTACTGGTGAGAGTATCATTAATAGGCTAGAGATGGTTCTTTCTAGAGTTACGAACTATGACTCACATTACTGTGGTGAGAGTATCATTAATAGGCTAGAGATGGTTCTTTCTAGAGTTATGAACTATGACTCACATTACTGTGGTGAGAGTATCATTAATAGGCTAGAGATGGTTCCTTCTAGAGTTATGAACTATGACTCACATTACTGGTGAGAGTATTATTAACAACTAGAGATGATTCTTTCTAGAGTTATGAACTATGACTCACATTACTGGTGAGAGTATCATTAATAGGCTAGAGATGGTTCTTTCTAGAGTTACAAACTATGACTCACATTACTGTGGTGAGAGTATCATTAACAACTAGAGATGATGCTTTCTAGAGTTATGAACTATGACTCACATTACTGGTGAGAGTATCAGTAACAGACTAGAGATGATTCTTTCTAGAGTTATACGAACTATGACTCACATTACTGGTGAGAGTATCATTAATAGGCTAGAGATGGTTCTTTCTAGAGTTACGAACTATGACTCACATTACTGTGGTGAGAGTATTATTAACAACTAGAGATGATGCTTTCTAGAGTTACACACATTACTGGTGAGAGTATCATATGGACTAGAAATCATTCTTCTAGAGTTACGAACTATGACTCACATTGCTGTGGTGAGAGTATCATTAATAGGCTAGAGATGGTTCTTTCTAGAGTTACAAACTATGGTGCACATTACTGTGGTGAGAGTATCAGTAACAGACTAGAGATGATTCTTTCTAGAGTTACAAGATATGACTCACATTACTGTGGTGAGGGTATCAGTAACAACTAGAGATGATTCTTTCTAGAGTTATGAACTATGACTCACATTAGTGTGGTGGGAGTATCATTAATAGGCTAGAGATGGTTCTTTCTAGAGTTACAAACTATGGTGCACATTACTGTGGTGAGAGTATCATTAACCTACATACCTTTCTAATGTTACTTTATGCACCATATGGTAGGATCAATATAAAGTTAGTTGTCTTTAGGAAAATTGTTAAACTATATCTATAAAAAATAGCACACCAGGAAAACCATTAGTGCAGCCATACCTTTTGTACACATATATATGGGTGATAATTGACTTAAACTGTTAATAGTGAGTAATATTCAATTTAGGAATTAATTTTGATGTGAGGAAACTTAATGTGGGTGATTTCTTGTGGATTATTAGAGAGAAAACCAATCCTAGACCAGGTAAATACTTATCTTATGACATGTAATTAATCATTGGCAAACCAGCAAAGCGAGCGAGACATTATGAGGGATGACACAATTGAGAATTTGGGATATTTGTTGGCAAGTGAGCAAAGTGAGTGAGACAGTATTAGGGGTGGACAATTGAAAATTGGGTATATGTATCATATATATAGCTATATATATATATATATATGGAATGATGGTATGTATGCTCATTAAACGACTTGCGGTTCCTTTTTTTCTCCAAAAAACACAGCCTTTTTAGCTTGCCACGCCACCAGTTTCTTGTGGTACTGCAGCAGTAAGCAAGTCATTAGAGTTAGGTTCTAAACTGTGCGACAATGCCTTAAAATACCTGTGTTCTTTTCAAGTCTCACAAACCTTAAGCTAATGGTTGCTATGGTATTGATGACTATTTACCAGACTAAAAAAAATCAAAGCCATTTATTGGTAGCGGAATGCTATTTTTGTAAGGAGCTACTGGTCAATTGGACAGTCAAAATGACTTCCATTCATGATACTGTTTATTGTGGTAAGTACTGTGGTATTGCTTGTTAGCTAAAATTAATGGTCAATGGCTGTATATATATTCATTCTTAGATAAATGTATAAAACAAAGCCTCTTTTCACGAGCTACTGGCATATCACTTAAGAACAGCTGAAGTTGTACTGTAGAAGCTATCATTACTCCTAAAAATAGAGGTAAGAAAGTATTGTAGTAGTTGTGATTATATAGTCTCTTTGCTATGTAGAATAAATTAGTTAGGGGTTTATTTAGCTGGTCATTGTAACCGTAAATGGAACTACTGAACTTAGTAGGGTAAAGCAGTATGTTAATTATGTCATACTGTGGAGCCCGGGATTGGAGACCAAGAGAAGAGAACTTAGAATGGAGGCAAGAGTGAAAAAAAAAAACGATATTGAAAACACCAAACATTTATGACATGCGCATTGACTAGTCATCCCAGTGACTCATCATTGCTGTGATTATTACTCGTGGGAATGTTTTTGTCAGTATTTCATTGGTCATTTTATCGTACTATAATATTATATATATATTAGATTGAAACTTTCTCACCTAAAGGGGTCTGGAAAAAAGCAAAGGAGAAATGTGAAAAAATCTTAGTTGTCACCGGGGATTCGAACCCAGGGCCACTGGCTTTAGCCAGCAGTGCTCTAACCACTGAGCTACGACAACCCTTAACTTCCAAGACAACATTTTTCCTTTATACTGTGGAGTAGTACCGCTTGCTGGCAGTCTCATACTCAACAGACCACCCATTATGTGCCGTCAGAACACCTTTTCGGTGTCGACCGGAAACACCTCCCCCTCCAGAGAGGAGCCAGAATTTGTGGATTAAAAAGGCTTTAACATCACAATTATCAAGTTCTGACCCTTCATAAAAACTAGATTGGCTCCTCTCCGGAGGGGGAGGTGTTTACGGTCAACACCGAAAAGGTGTTCTGACGGCACATAATTGGTGGTCTGTTGAGACTGCAGCAAGCGGTACTACTCAACAGTATTAAGGAAAAATGTGAGAGTCTTGGAAGTCAAGGGTTGTCGTAGCTCAGTAGTTAGAGCACTGCTGGCTAAGCCAGTGGCCCTGGGTTCGAATCCCCAACGACAACTAAGATTTTTTCACATTTTTCCTTTACTTTTTTCCAGACCCCTTTAGGTGAGAAAGTTTCAATCTAGTTTTTTTATGAAGGGTCAGAACTTGATAATTATAATATATATATATATATATATATGTATTGTTTATTTTTTGTATCCCAGAGTTAGTTTACATATTCGTCCTGTTGTATATATGTCTTGACTACTATTATTAAACCTACTTATTTGACAAGCACAGCGGCCACCAAGTAGACTCTGGTGGCGTCGGATACCAAAGTGATTATCGGGAGAGTGAATAAAGGCCCTTCCTATAGTCTGTTCAAGTTGAGTTGGCCAGAAATAAACTTGAACAACTTTTGAACGGAAGCAGCTACGCATCCGGGGTTTGCACCATTAGAAAGCTCGTGCCGAAGTGGTTAAAAATATTTTTTTCAGTGTACTCCAAAACCAGAAAGAAAGTGCTATTCCATAACTCAATACTAAAGTCTATGGGAATAGAAAAAACCACAGGTTCCCTGCTCAAAACGCGCCCACTTTTAGTCACACGGTACAGCTAAATTGATTACGCGGACTGTCTTCATTAAGAATTTTGTAAACAATGAGTGGCTTCTCAAATTGCTGCGTTTCTAGCTTTGTATTGCGATTAGCTTAGGTTGCAAGTGTGGGAACAGGATAGTCGGAGTGTCCTGTTATCGCAGAGGGTACAGGACCACCTGATAGGATGTAGGTAAGATTATTTGTCTACCTGTTCAATAAAAAATGGCGTATAGCCAATCTATTTCAGAGTAATATAGCTATCATTTAGCTAGCAACTTGTGATACAGCCACACTTAAGCTTTTTCCTGTTAAATTTTAATTGTGTGCTTGTCAAAAAGCTGTGTTTATGCCAATTCCTTTTTCTTCACTACTAGATGCCGTTTATTGTAAGGATTAGGACCAACTGAGGCTGCACTCCAACTTCAACTCAGATCACAACTATATTTTGTATATGTGTAGTACTTAAATTCTATCATCTCATCAATTTTCATATATATTATATGTTCTGCTCTTTTTGTGAATTTGCACAATCTATATGTGCAGCACATTCTATAGATTCATAGATTGGGTGACAATCTAGGTGTGCAACTCCTCTATAGATTGTGCAGCACAATCTATAGATTAGCATCCATATATCAATGAATACTTCAATTTTGAATTAGTAGTAAGAGAAACTCAGTGAAATTGTGACTTTTAATTTTGTCACCAATATTCCAGAAATACATGTATGTAATCTAATCCTTACGATAAACGGCATCTAGTAGTGAAGAAAAAGGAATTGGCATAAACACAGCTTTTTGACAAGCACACAATTAAAATTTAACAGGAAAAAGCTTAAGTGTGGCTGTATCACAAGTTGCTAGCTAAATGATAGCTATATTACTCTGAAATATATTGGCTATACACCATTTTTTATTGAACAGGTAGACAAATAATCTTACCTACATCCTATCAGGTGGTCCTGTACCCTCTGCGATCCAAAGTAGAATTAATTATCACAGTTTTCACACGATAGATATTTAGATCAAACTTTTAAAAGAAAACATGCTGTAATGAAAATTTATAGGGTTGTCAAAAGTGAAGTATAGATTTATTGACATATTATGGGTGCTAATGTATACCTTTTGCAGTAGCACAATATTTAAATACACAAAATTAGCAATACCACATAAAATTTAACCTCTATTGAAAAGCTAATGCCAGTAAGTGATTTTACACCCATTAAACCCTATGCAAGATATATTACACATGTATTTCTGGAATATTGGTCAACAAAATTAAAAAGTAACAATTTCACTGAGTTCCTCACTACTAATAAATGGCAGATAGTGTTATGAAAAATTGAAGTGTCGATTTATTGCTATATGGGTGCTAATTATTATAGATTGTGCAGCACAGTCTATAGATTGTGTGCCAATCTATAGATTGTCACCAAATCTATGAATCTATAGAATGTGCAGCACAATCTATAGATTGTCATCCAATCTATGAATTGATAGAATGTGCAGCACAATCTATCGATTGTGCAAATTCATAAAAAAGGCAGAGCAATATTTATTATAAATAAATGAAACAATATATTATAAATAAATGAAACAATTGATAATTTTATTCAACAAGAAAGTCTAATAACTTTAGCTACACGTTTTACTGCTGAATCCTGTGAATATCAGAATATTTCTTGGGACACAGTGGGTAGAATCGACTGCTTTTAATATTGTCTCTTTAGAAGAACGCCTCACCAGTTTGCATTTTCCATCTGCTGTACATTATCTGAGTGTAAGAAACATAAATATAGTTGAAAACAGACGAGATGAGCTGTACAGCGCCCAAAAAACTACATAAACTTCATTAAATTTCCTGCTTACAATAGTTACAGAATTAATGGGCACCTGCGTTACCACCCCTTTTTCATGTGCAACGTTGACGTTTGCGCGCTTAATTGACTTGGATTCACATGACTAAATTGCTTCCGGTTAAGTACTAAATGCATTCCACATTTACCGCGTTTACGGTCGTGCCAACTCAACTTGGACAGACTATAGCTCCAATGTCCTATGGATGCTATGCTATCCTCTACTTCTGAGGTCCTTCCACACATACTAGCTTGAGTTTTAGTCTCAAGAACTAGTAAGATTTAACCTAGATTAAAGATTTGTATCCAGTTGTAGTCTAAACTTACCACTCCAGGCTCACGCGCCATTTGTACACAAGCACACCAATAGTTATATATGTGTAGACGTACATATGTTATTTTGTTCTTTGACCCTTTCATTTGTGTTTGCTTGGAGGTCGACCCTGTCTCATACTTCACTAAACTTAATTCTTTAGTTCCTGATTTTACTTGTATTACCAAGTTTTTACCCCTTTGAATTAGCTTGTCTCAGACATTTTAAGGATGCAGTTTGGTCTCTGAGTTCTTTTTCTGTTTAAATCAGTGGAAGTTTTCTTGACTAATGCGCAGTTTGTCATAGTTTTACGCCCTACGCAACAGTCGTTCTTACTTGAAAATGTATTGTCCAATAGTCAAGTCATGAAGGTTTGTGTTATGTCCAATGAACCAGTGTGTGAGAAAGTGTTACAGCTACTGCTTAGCTACATAATTTGCACAGCTTTTTGGCTACTATGGCTAGGGCTACAGCATTTTTTAAGTTAGGATAGGCTTAAAACTGTGCTGCCTTATTTTATCCAAGTCAGACAGTAACAATGAGTGGTTATTATGTGAAAACCCTATACCATACATAATTAAAAAAATCTACCAATTTTTAGTAGCTGGAGTGCTCTTTGTCAGGAAGTACTGTCATTTAATTAGAAAAATGGCATTTTTTTACTACTTGGGAAATTGAGGTAAGATAGCAATTCTATATTTGTTAGCCAAGTGTGCATGGTCAATGGCTACAGTTACTTGTAGTACCTTTAGGAATAAATGAATGGAATGATGCCTTCCTAAACTAGGTGAATAGGAGCTACAATTTTAACTTCAGGACACTAAACAAATATAGCCTTTTTGTTACTTTTGCATGCAGATTTTGTGAAGGCAAAGAACAATATTTATGAGACTAATGTAGCTACTTGTAAGTTGAGTTTCTGGTATACAATGGCTCACTCACCGTTTGTGCTGAAGCACATCACTAGTATAATTATGTTTTGCTGTAGTGCAATTAATCAATCACTTTTTATGTTTGTGCCAAGTTAGGTTCTTTATCAGTTGGAGGAGTCTGTGAAGCAGTTTTAGACTATATTGTGGAAAGAAAAAGTTTTAGTGATCTGGCTAAAAGTATCGTGGATGGAAGATTCAATGAACAGAAGGTTAGGAAAACTATTTTAAATGTACTATGTATACTATTTGAGCCGAGACTTTTGCAACTCTATATACAACCAGGCCTTCTTTGCTCCTATACGACCTTGCAATTTACTGCACTGCATTGGCTTGCTCCCACACTAACTTTGTCTTTTCTCTGAGGAAACTTCTTCATGTGTCTTCTAAGAGGCATTGAGCACTCACTTAGGATTGGGAGGTCACAGGCAGAGTATATATGTTTCTTGGTAGTCAGAGATAAATGGGCATACTTTAAGATGGCTCCCTGCAGTCCTCTATAAGCTTAGAAAGTATGGATTCACCTCTCTACATTCATCCTGCCACTGTTTGCGATCAAAGAGCCAAGGTGAGTAAACTCACTGACCTACTTAATCATGCTGTCATCTACAACAATGTGAGCTTCTCTTCTTCAGTCATGACTGTAAAGAACTTGGTCATGGGAACACTCACAGTTAAGCGGAGTCTCTAGCTACTTAGATCTTGGTGCGTAATGGCTATATAAAAACAGCCTCTTTAAAGTGAGCCATCAAAATAATGTCATAATGTCATCAGCAAACACTACCTTCACAATGCATGTCATATTAGCCGTTTGTGTTGACTGACCGACGAGGTACTGATTTTACTTGTACAATGTCGTGGTGCCTGAACCAGCATCTTCATTCAGATCGTTGCCATGGCGCAGGTGTATACAGTAGGTTGAAGAGTAATGGAGCTATTGTGCATCGTCATTGGTCATTTTGATCAACTCCAACTCTTCCCTTTCCAGCCTCCCCCTAGTCTTTATTTTGACTTGATTATTTCCATTAGCACCTCAGGTAACCCCATGTTTCTCAACACAATCCCATTGTCTCATATGGTACTGCTTCAAGTATTGCAAATAGCTATTAGATTAGTTTAGATAGCAATTGGAAAAGATATAATCTATACAATACAGTAACAGCACAACAAAATAGCATAATGAGCAACAAAAAGAAGGTGTGCTACAATTAGAAAAAACCGCGGGGGGGGAAGGAAGTGACATCATACGTAAAATAGGAAGTGATACTAGTGTATGTGAGTGCTGTCCAGTCGCCTTAGTTCAACGAGTTGTGAGCGTTACTTTCTACATCAAGTACAAAGGAATATGTTGCTCAATGCTCTGTTAGCTGTCTAAGTACAGAAATCATGTGAGTGCAGCTGAGACCTGACCTGAACCAACACTGACTCTGACTATTCTGTCTGAGGTAGCTGTCTAAGTACAGAAATCATGTGAGTGCAGCTGAGACCTGGCCTGAACCAACACTGACTCTGACTATTCTGTCTGAGGTAGCTGTCTAACTACAGAAATCATGTGAGTGCAGCTGAGACCTGGCCTGAAACAACACTGACTCTGACTATTCTGTCTGAGGTAGCTGTCTAACTACAGAAATCATGTGAGTGCAGCTGTGACCTGGCCTGAAACAACACTGACTCTGACTATTCTGTCTGAGGTAGCCGTCTATACAGAAATCATGTGAGTGTAGCTGTGACCTGACCTGAAACAACACTGTGACTCTGACTATTCTGTCTGAGGTAGCTGTCTAACTACAGAAATCATGTGAGTGCAGCTGTGACCTGACCTGAAACAACAGTGACTCTGACTATTCTGTCTGAGGTAGCTGTCTAACTACAGAAATCATGTGAGTGCAGCTGTGACCTGACCTGAAACAACACTGTGACTCTGACTATTCTGTCTGAGGTAGCTGTCTAACTACAGAAATCATGTGAGTGCAGCTGCGACCTGACCTGAAACAAGACTGTGACTCTGACTATTCTTTGTAGCTTACTCTATACAACCCTGGCTACTAGATTGCCCATGATGATAGATTATACATATATAAGTGTAATTTGACATTAATTGGTGGAAACCTTAAGTTGTTTTCAGCGTTTATGAGTGTTCAGGCCACACCCTGAATGATGAATGGCTAGTTATGGCTATTCCTATTTGTCTGCCCCTCTCTTTGTTTTCATCACTCCTTTATAATATCAGTTCATGCTCATTGACTATTAAACACAACACTTACTCACACACACCTGAGCTCCTAGCCTGACCTATAAAGGGTCAGGGTGGGGCCCTCAGTTCAGTTGCTGTTACTATTGTTGTTCTACATGCTACCATACTAATCTAATAGTACTTAAACATAATTCCTTTTTGTTTAATGATTGAGTGTAGTTGAGCACCTAGCTAAGTTGGGTTGATTCACAGTGCCTTTCCTGTGCCTAACCTCTTAATTATTGTTTATTCTGAGCATGTCCAATCAATGAGAACAATCGAACAGCTCTGTGGCTAAATATAGATTTTTTTTTTTTGCAAAATAGAAGTATATAATATACATTTTACCTAATCTATTAGGTACAGTTGTTTTGTATGTGTCTTGAATAATATCGTTAGTATGCTCTACAACATATGTAGTTTCGACTGAAGAATAGTGGAATTTTGCACCCTATTTATCTCATTGAGGAGCACGGAGGAGTCAGCCATAGTACAATAGAGAGTTCATCTCTAGATCAGGCAGTTACTAATACTCAGGTATGTGGTAGTCATAGTGATTTTAATGAAACATTAGATCAGGCAGTTACTGTAATACTCAGGTATAGGATACTCCCAGTGATTTGAATGAACATTAAGTGAGGCAGTTACTAATACTCAGGTAGTGGATAGTCATAGTGATTAACGAAACTTTTATGTTCTTGTATGAGAGCAACTACATACTATCATTTTATCTGCTGATTTTGTTTACTGATCATCTCATATATTCAGTCTCCCCATATATTCAGTCTCCCCATATATTCAGTCTCCCCATATATTCAGTCTCCCCATATATTCAGTCTCCCCATATATTCAGTCTCCCCATATATTCAGTCTCCCCATATATTCAGTCTCCCCATATATT
>WLWI01004266.1_pt1 | contig 12128 bp, 8 predicted proteins | sample 6701501 | NCBI WGS metagenome assembly WLWI01 (sample SAMN12718690, study PRJNA515312) | sponge metagenome | isolation source: marine sponge | host: Mycale hentscheli | place: New Zealand: South Island, Marlborough, Capsize Point | collected 2014-11-01
CATTCCCGCTATATATCACCTAACCGTTCCCTTCGTTAGGCTTATTTAATACAATTTTAAGAACTAAATCGATCTTTTTGCGATGTCTACGCATGCCGCGTTGTGCCCGATTTTCCCATAGACGGTCGCATTTGTTTAATTTTACTCTTTTAGGAGTGCTTCTAATTTATAGTAAGGGGTTGGAATGGAAGCTTACACGAGAAAAAGTGAAGTGCAAGCTTAAAAGAAGAAGCATTACTTCAATAATTATTTTATATATCATATAGTAGATATGTGTTGTTTTTATATTAGTGTTATAGTAGATTCGGTGAACAGCAGTATTTATTAGCCTTCAGCGCGCATGCGCTAGAGGGTTCTAGTTAGTCATCCTGACTGCTTGTGTGTGTGTGTGTATCTGTCTGTCACACTATGATTTTAGAGATTACTGACAATTACCACAGCTATTAACAGCTACTAGGGGGCAAAGCTGTTAGTATTACTTTTATTAATACTTCAGCACAAATGGTGGTAAGTGAGATATCCCAGCATATTTGTATGAGCAATAGCATGGGTAACCGTGCTATTATAGATTAGTAGTATGAATAATCCGATTGAAATTGCACGAGGCGTAGCCAAGTGTTATTTCAACTGTTTTACATGTGCTATTGATCCCTAATAGCACAGGTTACCTGTGCCATCACTCGCTAATAGTAGGCCAGCTTTAAAAATAATTGTTTGCAATTGTAGCTACACTGTATCGCTCACTCACTATCTCCCTATATCAGGATTCGCTTCCTCTGGAACTTTGTTTTCAACCTACAGCTCCTCCTAATGCGTTGAGAAACATTCCGTCTAATACGAATAGAGCATCTGTGGTACAGAATGACATTGTCTCCAGCTACAAACTACTCGAACTGTACGTATCCAAGGTTAATGCTGCACGCATACGAATATACCCATACTATTTCACTTAGCTACAGTGGTATTTCACTTAGCTACAGTGGTATTTCACTTAATTTCCAATGCTATGTCACTTAGGTACGTGTTATTTCACTTTCCCTGTGCGATTTCAATTGAATACCAATTTTCCCCATACATTTTGAATGGGCAGTTTACGTGTCGTACTATTATAGGATTTAATACTACATTCTCATTCTTACATTTTTATCCATCACTGAAGCATAATTTTTTAGTTTCTCACCTCTTTTCTCGAGTCTTAGTATAGTGTTTAGCACTGACATTGAAGTTAAAATTTAGCAGCACTCTGAGGTCAAAGTGCACTTGCCATTTAATAGTCAAGAGTTCTTATAGTCTGCTACACTTTGTTAAGCGTAGAAGTTGTAGTGATCCAGCTGTACAGTGACGCTAATATGGTAATGCAGCTGTGGCATTCCAAACAAAATTGACGGCAGTGAAAGCCACTTTTCTGATGAAGATAGCGTTGGCGAAAGTCCAAAGAGACATCATGACTACTGAATAAGCCAACAAAAACCCTATTGTCTCATAGAGTAGGTAGTGCAGCCTGTGCAGGTTTTCAATAGTGCCGTGTGTGTAAATTTTATGCCGTGTGCAAATTCTCAGTAAACAAAAAATGGTTAAGTGCACACTGGGCAATTTTAGTTAGTGACTGTCTAAGCGCCAATGAGTGCTTAATGACAGCAATAGTGTATGTATTCATGAATAAATCGCTGGGTCACGGTAAGCATCGCAACAAATTGAATGGGTAAAGTGTCATTCAGTAGAGGCAATTAAGCAAATGATGACTAATGTGTGGCTAAGAGCAGGTGAGGATGGCAAAAGTTAAAAACATCAACAGGGAAGGCAAAATCCACAATCATGGACTGAAATATAAAGAGAGAGTGAGAACTATGGAGCAGAAGGGAATCCATGACTCAAGATGAAGGAGCTGAATAGAAGAAAGAGAGCAGGAGAGGGAAAATGATATAACCAAACCAAGTGGTAGAAGATAGATATAAGTACCTTATGCTACTGCATTCCTATTTGCCAAAGTTGTTACATCAAGCACAACTGTGTGGCAGGGTACTTGCTACTATTATTAATATTATTATTATTTATTTTTTTATTTTTTTATTTATTATTACTATTATTATTATTACTATTATTGTTATTATTACTATAATTATTGTTGTTCCAGTTATTATTTTATTGTTATAATTTTTTTTATTACCCAAGACCTTTTTTATTCTTAGTGACTGGTTTTGACATGCTGCTTTGTGTTTTCAACTCCTTCACCTCACACACTACTAAAGCACTGGCCGAGGAGAGACAAGTGGCATGTGGTTGAATGGGTAAATACCAATAGACTAGCTAATAAAGTCACGCCAGTAGTAATGAGGAAGTGACATTTATTTTATGTAAATGTGTCATAAGCTTCTCTCACACTCCCCCTCCCCACACTCCCTCCTTCATTTAGTTTCCAAATTTTCCGATGACAGACCAAAAGAAAATAATTATTCTTTAGATGGATAACAATACTGAGATAATGCAACGACTGATCTTCACTTTCAAAGATTGGGAAAGGTTCCACTGAGTCAAACAAATGCGAAAAGTAGCTTTATTTTTAAAAAATTACAAGTTACTGTAGTGGAAAATGTAGTACTATTAGCCTGAGCTGTAGAGAGGGTTTGGAAACCAGAAGAATTCCATAAACCAGGATGGATGCGGGAATTGTTTATTATTGGCAATACCTCAGTTTCCCTCTAGTAGTGGTGGCTTCCTCAGCATTGTTATAAGGTATTCTGACAGTTGTACCTTCTGTAGTATCCAATTTCAGCCATTCTGACTACCTCAGTTACCAGTAACAGGTGAACAAGCTCGCAGCTCTAACAAAAAAATAATAGCCAGAGTTATTTTTGTAATTTTAGCTAACAATTATGGAATTACGTACTTACATCAGCTTCTTCCAAGTATAATGGTGGCTTCCTTAGTATTGTCATTTAACCCTTCAGGCTGGCTACCAGTGGAACTTGACAACCAACAAGCGGCATTTTTAGCAGCCCCAAAAAACGACGAAGTTTTGCAATTAATGCAAGAACCGGAAAAACTACGGGGGGTCATTTGACTCCGACGGGGAGGGGGTGGGGGGGGGGGGGACATTTTACTTACCTACAAACACTGATTGGAAGCGCTTATTTCTGAAAATGCCTTTTTCTTTTACAGGCCTGGGGGAACTGGGGGGGCAGGCCAGGCCTGCCCCCCCCCCCCCCCCCCCCCCCCCCCCCCCCCAGTTCCCCTTTCATACAGATCTGCACACCATGTCACTGGACGTGGCCTCAATAAATACTACATGGCCTGGCCAAAATCCTTTAGCTTCCCCCACCCCTGCTTTACCTATACCGATCAACTCTCGCAGCCCCGGTTGGATTTGCTGTCAAATAGCTAGTCGGAGCCGTCACTACTGCCCGCGTTCCTCCAGGTGGTATGGCTTTATCGACTCCGCAACTGTTAACTGCAGCTATGCTGTTCTACTGGGTAGGCCAGAATTCATGTGAAGGTATGTTTCCTTGTTAGCAATAACCCAACTCTCATATAAAGTATTCAATGTGGATACTGCGAAAGATCCACTATGACTGATCTCACAGTGTAAAGTCTTTTAACTACCATTCGTTCTGAACTACTTTCTCATCAAATTCAAGTAGACTGTTCTACATTCATTGAGTAATATCCTTGGCAGTAGTACAGTATTTAGGATACATAATATGAGGATCAATGGCTAGCTGTTAAGGATAATCTATTTTGATATAGCATGCACATGTGGGTTATAGTAGTCTCCTTGTCATTCATTCATTTGTTCTGTCAACTATGGAACTTGAAGATGGTGAACAGTTTTATGCCTTGAGAGAATAACAACTAGACAAAAGGACCATTTAAGTCGCTTTAATTTGCCACCTTTGTTTAATCTCCATTAAAATGCGGTGTTTAAATAACACCTCACGAGGTGTTTACCAGGAGGCGCTGTCTGAACACCACACTTTGAACCCGTATAACATCCACACCAATACATTTTATATCAAATGAGCATTATAATTAATAACCTATATCCTGTAGATTTTCTTCATTTAAAATATATAGTTATGACCGACTATGGAGACAATATTAGGCTTTAAACTTGGGTGTCTAGGCAGCGCCTCCGATTTAACACTATAATTGAGTTATCCAAACTCTCCATTATTAACAGTGATTTCATCTTAGTCTTTAAATAATAAGAATAAGAGATTAGGCAGACATGATGAGTGCTGCTAAACAGCCATCCCCATTCATTCAATTACTTGGCCATTTAAAACCACGTGTGCTTGGATGAGCATAAAAATTTTGCTGCTATTGGTTCCAGTGTAATTTCTTCACTTACGTTAGGAAGTCTCTATTGCTGGTGAGTTATGATTCTTTCATCAACTGTAAGTATGCCTGCTTTTAAGAGTATTTACACTGTATATTAAAAAAAGTAAGAAATAGTTTTTCCCAGTAACATGATGTTAAGTTTTATTTTGCCTAATAGCTCTCCCGGGACTATGGCACTAATTTGGTCATAGCTAACACTTACTTTTACGAACTCCTAGCAATGAGTAATGATTTGACTGAGCTGCCTTTGCTTTCTGAATTACTTTAGATTTCACTTCTTCATTCAAAACATGTTTTCACTTCTGTAAGGACAGAATATTCAGATGATGATGATACTGATTATGTTGATAACTAGAACAAAGTAATGAATATATGAGAAATGAGGAGTATGAGTAAATAATTGCTTGAGGGAGGAGTGAGTGTGCGCTGAGAAGGAATGGGATTGTCGTGAAATATTCTTTTATTCTTGATGTTATTTTGCTGAGCTATAAGTTACGCCTCCTTTGGTGTCATCTGTGGACAAAAGCATTGCCGGCTGACATGACTGACCATCTAAAATAACAGTACAACAAAATCTAATCATGCACAAAGCGAATACTATTATTGCACTTAAACGCATAGAGGTTAAATGGTACATGTAGTTATGTTTTAGTCACAATAACAACTTTGAGGTTTCTTGCTAAGAAACCAAATTTGACCACAAAATGTTGAACAATACCTGTACTTTCACATTATATATGGTTACTAGGTACTTTTCTAATGAAAACTATTGGTTGCTTAAAAGCAACATCAGTGACTTCCTCACTTTGTAAGACTAAAGTTGTCTACACTAAGCCATCGTTAGTGTAATTTACACAGCTAGCCAGAAACTTTACAATTTACGCAGCAAACACAATTGCTATAAGCTGAAAAATTCAGAACATTTTTAATCTTCAGAAATGACTACATTAGAAAAGAATTATTGATCAAATTAACTACCGCTAAAGGTTTACACTCTCAGTCCTGTAGTATAAAGTATAAAAATTAATCGTATTTGATAATGATTGGTGGGTTGTGTTACAAAATAATGGTAGGTGTAGTTTTTGTTAAAAGTGACATTTTCAGAAAGTTAAGAGCCTATGCGCGGTAGTACTTTATTGTATGTGAAAATGATTATGCATAGCAAATTATTTATTATCTAGGACCCAATAGACACAACTTTTTGTTATTCTTGTTGCTATTTGTTCTTTTTCTATAATTTTATTGGGTAAATGATAGCTTAAATAATGTAAATTTAATAGTATAAGTTAAGTTTTCCAAAGTGTATAAGCTATTTAATGCTTACCAAAATATTATGTCATTTTGTAATTTATGTTACAGTTACCATTTCTCCTACTGGTCCAATATATCTTCCAGTCAACCATCTTTAGAATGTTGTGTGTCACAGTGACACTGGAAGTATTAGTGCATGGTTCATTATTCTGAAAAACGGCAACGAGCTAGGATCCAATCCACTTATATTGAAAGTTAATCCTAGATTTCCTGGCATTGCAATACAATTCACAACAAACAACTTTACAACTCTTTTAATATCCGTAAACACTTCGGACACCTCAGTGACGGGAATAAAGTGTGAAAGTACTGATGCGGCAAATAATAAATTTTATATACAAATTAACTTCACCATTTATGGTGAGCAGTTCTTATAAAAACAATTCTACCTACGCATGTATGCATGATAGAACTACATATTCATTTGCTGGAGCAAACTTAGCTGTTCATGTAAATATGCATTATACTGTCTAATATTATTTTAATATTTTCTTATAATTTATAGTTTCTAATGTAATTGTCTGGCCTTTTTAGATTAGTTTTAGTATTGTTAGTATAGTGGCTATCATAAAAATTGTGCTTTCATTTTTTAGAGAAAAGAATAACATATTTTGCTTGACTAATACAAAAAGATAAAATCAAGTTGTAATGTTCTCACAACTACCAGAGCCATTATTAGTACTCAAAAATTTGTTGGATTACATCTCAAAATTTTATTCAATTATTTAATTATCAACGTGAACTACCATCCCTTTAAATTGACCCTGTCACCCTCCACAGTAAAAGTGTACTTCCCTCCTAATCTGGAATGAACCTTAGAGTATGTAATTCTCGCAAAATGCACAAATCTTATTAATAACACAATTTATCTGCTTCACCATGTTGAAAGAGTAAACAAAATTAGTTAGTGCATACAGTTTGACAACACACCTAGATCTTAATCTCCTTGTTAAATAAACCAATTAATTTTTTTTCTGTAGTTAATGTGTTGTTGTTTTTCTGCTAGTTATTTTTAGGTATTTATTTATACACTGTGTCAAAAATTATCACTATCACAAAATTGTGGCCACATATTCAGAATTTAAAATAGCATTAAATTAAGATAGTATCCTTAAAAGTACTTTAATGTACCAATTAGTAACCTAACTAAATATTTTCAAAAGTTTTTTAGGGTTACAGCATATTATTTTGTTTAACTTAAACTGGCAACTATTAATTCTATTAGCCATGGGCTAGGGCCTGGGCAAAGTTTGGCAAACAGTTCGTATACACTTGATAACTTGATATTTATACTTCCCAAATCCATACGAATAATATTTATAATTATGTTTTCCAAGTAATTATAATTCTCAAACTCTCATTACAGTTGTTCCAGGTAATCTAACTATTCAAGACATCATTTTTAAGGATAATTCTCTAATTACATCATGGACTTATGAAGCAATTCCTACAGTATCTGTTAATTTCAATATTATTCTTATATTCTTGAGTCCAAGTCGATTGGAAACATCACTATGTATGTGACTGATATTGATTCTTATAACTTCACACTGGAAGGAGTGAGGTCATGTGATCCCTTTATCATGTGTATCACAGCTACTAATATAGTAGGACAAAGTCCATCTTCATGTGTAAATAAGACTCTACCTTACATACCTTCTACAAATGATATTGAATATTCATTATTTAGAGCGGAGGACTCCTACTAATTAAATCTGAGAGTACAGGTTAGTATAAGTTGACTATTGTAATTAACATAAGTTATTATCCAATATTATACAGATACCGCAGGAGTGTCACAATAAACAAACGATGTATGTTGCTATGCTTCGAAATCATATGGACGGAACATTTATGCCACTGACAATGGCTAGCCCATTGTCCACTGTCAGTATTACTGGCTTAGAAAAACAATTAGTATATAACTTAACTATCAAATCTAACAACAGTCTAGGACTGGGATACTCTGAACCATATTTACTTTGTAAGTTATAAAATAGAGTTCAGAAAAAAATCAATATTCATTCTATTATAAATATAGGTGCAATAGGTCTCAATGTGTTTGCCCTTCAATGAGTGCAGAAGAATATAATTTAACATGTAAATATATCATTGGATGCTCCTATAACAACTGTATGCATACATTATCACGAGCCACTGATGGTAATTATACCATAATAGGAAATAGCTCTGATTCTGTGAATATTGAATTGAAAACACTATATAATCTAACCACAATTGCTGATGTCAATGGAGAACATAGAACTTCTGTCGTCCAATTTGAAGTCAATCCAATTTCCTTATGCTCTAGTACAACAGGTTAGAGATAAATTCCCCGTAATATGATAATAATAGCAAATTTTCAAATTGTTTACTGCAGACCCTAGTGGCAGTATAATAATTACTACAACAGATTCTGGCAATGCAGTAATAGCAATAGCTGCAAGTGTTGTAGCACTTGTTGTGGCCATTGGAGTTTCAATATTCACTGTCATGCTAGTCATCTACCTTTGTCACCATAGTAAGTCAATTCATATATACAGTAAATATTTATATATGTTGCATATTATTATAGACTGTTGTGGTGGATGTTGTACATTACAAAAGTTTCAAAGGTGATTGTTGAATCTATTTAAATATGTCAAAAATATGATTATTGTGTTTCATTTCAAAGATCTCGAGTAAACAGAGGACTAACGGTAGAAATTAATGTAAGTTAACAATAGCAGTAGATGTACAAGAGAGAAAAAAATGATAGGGAATTTTTAATACACCTGGTTTCAAAAAGCAGACAGTAGAAAATAAAGAAATGTTAAGCATAAAATGACTCCAATTTTATGCTTTGAGAGTAATTACCTCAAATTACATTATACTTAAATAAAAATGAAAGTATGATCACTTCAATATGTCGTTTCATTAAAAAATGAACTTCAATGAGCTGATATTCAGCTAATTAATTTTTTGCCTAATTCGTAATAATATCTGTAATGTAAATAAATGAACTGAAAAATAATTAACCTACATAAAATTAGGGGAGAATTATAATAAAAATAATTCGTGGTGTGTTTTTACATTATATTCTCATATCTCTTATATTTAGGTTTCTCTTCAATATGACAACAATGTATCATATGGTATAGTAAATGTCATATCTACTCCATCAACTGAGACTAATCTGTCATATGACATTGTGGAGAAAACAGATCATTCCACTGTATCACAATCTGGTCCTGTTCCACTTTATGAAAGTGTGCAATAGAACTATGGTTGATCTTTTATAAAAGTTTCTCACTTGCTTTGTTTATGTTAATTTATCATTAATTTTGGAATTTTTACAGTAAGTTTATAGCGTGGGAACATAATCACAATATTTTTTATTATTTTTTTTTAGTTTAATTAATCATGAGTATACTCCAATGATTTGCTAGAGAGACTCTTCAAGCTGTTCATACACTAGAACTATTTTTCATAAACTATAAAGGTTGTACATACTGTAATATTTTTGTCAGAAGTTACAAATGGCTACCATACAATGTTTAGTGAAGTTTTTTGTACAGCCTATAATATGAAAGAACACATTATTATCCTGATTGTTGACTGTACAAATAATAATTATAATGATGTAAACTGAATTGTAGTATTTTTCCTTAAAAATTTGATGTTGCAATAATCCAATGCTATTCAATCTGCAGCCTCATTCATTTTAATGTGAACTCTGCGCTTAGTTTAGACACGATTAAAATAGAGTTTAACTAGATCGTAAATGAGTTTCTCATTCATTGCTTAAATATATTTAAAGTATTGAGTTATTACACTCTAATTTGAAATTTTTAACCATAACTATGGTGTGTTATGTATATGTAAGAATACTTAGTGTGCACTTTGTTTTACTGACAAAGCATTCTTTATGCAAGTACAAGACTTACAATACAATATGAACAGTGCACAGATAGCGTTTCAGAGTTGGGAAAACAAACTTATATTAGTTTGGCTTTTTTTAAATACTAACGAACTTTGATAAACATGCTAGCAAATTTCAAACACCATGGTGTTTCATTTCTATTTTACCTCTCTTTTGCACACAAGTATAGAACTTATGTAGTATTACATGTCAAATTTTGTAATGACGTTCTAAATACAAACTAACATGAATAAACAAGTGAATACATTTTATATTTATAAGATCTGAAAAAAATAACACACATAACTTTACAAACATATGAGAGCTCTAAATAATCAAATAGATTGTCACAGAATAACTATGAAAACAAATTATTGAGTATGTCATGAATGATAAATTTAGTAGATTCAATTTATTTATAAACAAATGTTTGTCATAGCAACTCGTACAATATACCCATTGTAAGACTTTATCTATCATTAATTCTGTTTTCCATATTATTATAATGTATGATGAAAACACTTCACCGAATAGTAAGTCTTTGGGAAGTTATCATGTTTACAAAACTTGTAAAACTTAGTATAACTGTGCAGTGAAAGTTTTTATCAAAACTTAAAGTATCATATTCTATTACATTGTTTATAAATTGCAAGAATACATTTTAACCACTTATTTTAATCTTATCTCACTGTTTAAAGCATTTGTTATATTTATCATTTTTATCAAAAATGAGTGAGTCAATAAAATGAATCATGACTCTTAATGATATTATACTATAAACCCCACAGGGTGAAAAGAGTCCATTTACAACCATAACAAAATCCGTAAACTGTCTTGGTAATTAGAGTTAACAAAACATTTACATGACTGTTAGAGGTTAACAAACTAGTTATCAACATTATACAATTTATGATTTGTTTTGGTTGTCAATGGACACTATTCTGGCAGTGCCCACTTTCATTTTCAACCATAATATCATTAAACAGCAAAACACTGACCATGCCATAAGAGAAACAAGTTTTCCAGATAACAGTCATAAAATCTCATCAATATTATTCCTGGTGATGTAATTAACCCTCAGCGCGCATGCGCGAGAGGGTTATAGTAGTCGTCCTGTCTGTTTGCCTGTCTGTTGGCCTGTCAGTTTGCCTGTCTGTTTGTCTGTCTGTCTGTCTGTCTGTCACGCTCTGATTTTGGAGAATACTGACAATTAACAGTTGATTTAGGTATGAACTTACTCAGGAGGAAGATATAAGACCTTTTATTGTGCTACGTTTTTAATTTCGGGCTAATCGTTGAGAAAACGCTAAGCTTTCAGCTCCTCGGTAAGTACCAGCTTTTTTTATGGCCAACACCCCCTAGCCTCACGTCATAATCACGTGAGCAAATAATTTCTTGCAGCCAGCGGTGTAATTCGCTTTATGCTCAGGAAGTACGGAGTTGAAAGAAGTGAAGTTTCGCGTTGAAAATGCATATCGGTGAGTGTTTCTGGCTTGTTTAGCTTCTTCTCTTATGAAGACAGCGTTTCCATGTACCATTTTCATTGGTCGAACTATTTTGATGCCTCATTAAAATATAGCTAACAAATTGCCTGTTCTTTTGGAAGGAGATTGTATTGCAATAGCTAGGTAGTGTTTAATAACGCTGAGGGTTTGCACCTTTGGTGCTTCATTCTTCTCATGAATTGTTCAGTAAAATATTTAGACTTTTAGATTTAAGTTTACAGTTCCACAACATCTGATATTTAGGAAGTTTTAATTAGGCAAATGACATCATAGCAACTGGGTCATATTGATCTATGCAGTGAGATATAAAAAAATGTTAATCCAATAACTCATTTTATTAATAATACAGCAGATATTTTGTCAATGTAATCTAAAGTAGTTTAGTATCATTGTTGATAATGATGCATTACATGCAGTTATTTTTCATTATAATTATATAAAACACTGTCTCTTTTGTAATGACAAATATGGTCTATAAAATGGCAAAAGTAGGAACAGTGCATCTCAATGATTAGTGACTTTGTCTATAACCATACAAGTATATATTTTCCTTATTATAGTAGAGTTATTTCATTGTCATATTTGAGAGCGCAATACTTCTCTATTCTGGTCCTTTGTCACAGTGACAGTGTTATTGAAACGATTGATAATACGTGTCATATCTTGAGTTTATTGTGTAAGCCTTTACCACAAATCATATAATAATTGGGGTTACACTTCAGGGAATTCTATTTCAGAATATTCGAAGTGAGAGTAAATGAATACATGCATAAAAAATAGAATAATAATTAAGTATCAGTGGAGTGTTTTTTATATGAGACTACTAAGTACGATTACCGTTTTAATAAACATTTCATTTCTTTATGTATCCATGTACGTAATAAAAGTAAATAGTTTAAAATGACAAAATATTTTATCATCTACCTTAATTAAACAACATGTTAGCTATGTAAATAAAAGAAACCAAAGATATGAAATTGATGATCAATAAGCATCAGAATAAAATATTCACTACTTCATAATACATTGAGTCTTCAACAAGCAAATTCATCCTTAATCATGAAATTAATTCC
>WLWI01004267.1_pt1 | contig 12124 bp, 6 predicted proteins | sample 6701501 | NCBI WGS metagenome assembly WLWI01 (sample SAMN12718690, study PRJNA515312) | sponge metagenome | isolation source: marine sponge | host: Mycale hentscheli | place: New Zealand: South Island, Marlborough, Capsize Point | collected 2014-11-01
AATGTTTTTTTTTAAAAGTAAACCTCTAAGGATTTTTTTTTTTTCTTTTTTTTATTTTTATTTTCCTGTGTTTTTTTTTTTTTTTTCCCCCTCTTTCCCCCCCCCCCCCCCCCCCCCCCCACACAATTTCAATTGAACAGCGAGTTTTTTTATACATTCTTGAATGGGCAACTTACGCACCGTACTATCAATATATATATATTTCAATAGACATCTTCACTATGTTACTTTTAAGTACGTGACCGATGAGATATTTTACGATATCACACACAGGTGTTCACACGCTGTATTGTGTATGTCATTACCCTTAGATAAGCTAGTCTACCTGGATGGAGGAAGCAAAAGAAATAATAAACCTTGAGGACAATTATTACATGCCTGGGCATATAAATTATGATAGACAACAGACACTCACCGTATATCCACTAATTGCATATATATTTATTACTGACAGTAATCTTCCACGATAGTTCTCTGGTACAATTTCTCCAATAAATACTGGCGTTACAAAATACATGGCTCTAACAAATCATAACAAATAGTGAGGCAGATGTATAACAATTTTTATTACATGGTGGGTTTTAATGTACAAGCACAAAACTTGGTTGAGTTACACAATATGATTATGAAAATTATTTTCAAATATGGAACCATCCCTGATCTAACCTTTGGTAACCTCTAGGCATTAATTAATAATTTGCGAGCGAGCGAGACACTTACAGAGGTAAAAATGAAAAAATCGGGGATGTTTGTTTATTTATTTATATATATGGACGTACGTATGTCATTTTATACTTTGACCCTCCGTATTTTTGTGTTCGCTCCGCGTTCGACCCCGTCCCAAACTTCACTGAACAGAATCCTCCGGTTTAGCGACCATTACCCGTATCACCTTAGAAATTGAATTGTTTACCGCTTTGAATTGTTTTGCGGGTGCAGTTAAAACTCAAAATCTTATGGGAGCTCCATTTCTATTCGAGTTAGTGGCGGTGGTAAGTTAATGCGCTATTTGTCACAGTTATAAGCCCTACTCAACAGTATTTACTTAAAAATGCATTGTCCACTAGAGAACCACGAAGGTAAGTCTTGCGTATGTATGTTCAGTTGTGTGAAAGTATTGTGCGTTACAACTACTATTAAGAATATCACAAAGAAAATTTTAAATAACGTGATTTGATTTTGCTGCTTCTTTTACAATTCAAACTGTTGCGGGAGCGGTTACCATGACATTGAAACTCCTTTACCTCATACGTAATTTAAAAACTCGACTTTATTTTAATAGCTTGAGTGTTAGTTGTTAAAATTAAATTTAACAATAGTGTAGTTTAAGGCTCGCTCGCCATTTGTGCTCGAGCACACCACTAGTATGTATATATGTGTGTAAGGATGGTACGTATGCCCTGAAATTCGCTCGCGGGGAACTTTTTTCTCCAAAAAACACATCTTTTTAGGCTTGACCCCAGTTTATTCTGAAACTACAGCATTAAGCAAGCCTTACTTTACAATTAAGCGCAGAAGTGTGAGAAAATTCCTGCGAAAACGCTTGCTTTTCAAGAAACAAAAAGTTGATTCGACCGGTTACTATGGCATTGAAGACCCTTTTCCAGACTTATTTTCAAACTTCGCCGTTTTATGGGGGGATACGGAGTGCCGATTGTTGGTTGTCAAGAGCCATTGGTAGTCAGAAGGCCGTAGTATTAAGCTACTACTTCTCGAGGGAAGCTGAGGTAAGTACGTAATTCCATATTTGTTAGTTAAATATGCAAAATAACTCTGGCCTTTCTTTTTTGTAGCTAAGAGCTTGTTGTCAACAGTGACTGGTAAATTCAAATAGTCAGAATGACTCAAATTTGGTGCTACAAAAGTTACCACTGCTCAAGAAAATGAGGTAATAAAGTAATTTTGTATTTGTGTGCTAAAATTGATTGTCTTTTGATTTTGTAGCAAGAATTTGAGGTAAGATCAAATAGTCAAAGTAATTTCAATTTGATACTACAGAAGTTATCAATACTCAGGAAATTGAGGTAAGTAGTAATTCCATATTTGTTGGCTAAAATTACAAACAATAACACTGGTTTATTTTTTATCGTAGCTGAGAGCTTGTTCAAGAGTTACTGGTAATTGAGATTATCAGAATGGCAGATATTTGATACTACAAAAGTTACCATTAATCAGGTAAGAGAGTGATTTTTTATTTGTTTGCTGAAATAAAAGGTCATAACGGCTATTATAATTTTTGCATGAACTAAGCTAAAACATAGTAACAATACTTAGTTTTATGTTACCTAACTATCATGCTCGCTCGCCATTTGTGCTCGAGCACACCACTAGTTTATATATATGTTTGGACGTATGTATGTCATTTTGTATTTTGACCCTCCGTATTTTTGTGTTCTCTCGGCGTTCTACCTCGTCCCAAACTTCACTAAACAGAATCCTCTGGTTTAGCGACCATTACCCATATCACCTTAGAAATTCAATTTTTTACCGCTTTGAATTGTTTTGCTGGTGCAAAAACTTACTGGAGCTCCATTTCTATTCGAGTTAGTGGCGGTGGTAAGTTAATACGCTGTTTGTCACCTTTTACTCGTACGAGTAAAAGGTTCCAGCATAGTATTTTTTTACAGGTATACAGGGCGTGGTCCGGGTTACACGAGGTCAGAAAAAAAAATTCGCCCGATGGGGTCAAGTAAAACTAAACGTTCAGTCCAATTAAGCATTGGTAAAGCTCTCCTGCCCTAGAAATACTGTATTCTGGTAAACTTGTAAAAGGGGTGGTTAAACCAGAAATGGATGGCAGTGGTGCTACCGCTATTCTTAGAGATCTTATCATCCTGGTAAAAATAATTATATAATTTTTTTTAAATGGAAAAAATATTTCTGTCTCTGTCTATTACTGCTAGTAGCTCACAATGGGTTTGCATTTCAATCAGTCAATATGCATTTCAGACCCTTCCTTTGCTGAGGAAGGTACTTTACTACTACTGTAGCTAAAATTAGATAGTTACGTACATGCACTTATATATATTAATTTGCTTTATGGCAGACGAAGCAGGATGGGGAAGTCATTTTACAAGGCTCACCTTTAGGTTTGGAGAAACTCCACAAAAAAGTCACTGGAGATGAAGTTGCAGGCAAGGCACCTCTAAAATTAAATATAAAGCCTAAAGTTATTTGTATAAATTGTAGGAGCACACAGGGCCCTACCTGATGTATTGGCTATAGAGAGAGAGTCTTCAAGCACCAAGACATCAGACCACATTTGGCAGCTCTCTCCATTAGGTTCCCCATGAGCAGACTAAGCTGTGGATACAGCAGAAGAGGATTTTCATGAGAGCAGCATCGCTGATCAAAGCCATTGGAAAACCTACACTTACCTCAACACAGTAGGCAACGGGTCTGAGAAGTAGTAGGCGAAGTATCGCCGCTCTAGGTGTGATACTGGCGGAGAAGTTATCGCTGTAGAGTATGAGAAGGTAGGAGGGTCATATCTCTTGAAGCGGCCACTTGTTACTTCTGAATTCAGGCATGTAGACTTCTATGGTAGTAGTAAGTAAGTCCCACTTGCAGAAGACAGTTTAAATACAACAGAAAAAGAACAATTCTTCCCTAGCAACCAGACTCAATTAGCCGCGTGGGAGGTGCATGGGAAGTGTGCGAGCACCCTTATAACGGGCAAAGGCTACTAATAGAAGATGTAAAACTTAGCTTACTAGTGATGCGCTCTAATAGCATAAAATAGCGAAGCGAGAGATGCATGTTCCCTGTAGTTGCAGCTATTCCAAAAACAATAGTGGTAGCTTTTGTCTATGATGAAGGCTCCTGGTACCGTAATCCTCAGGAATAGTCTAATAAATAAATTAGGAACATTTAATGGCTTTTCAAAAAGAAACATTCTTTACTTTGCTACCTGTTTCTGTTTTGTTTAGCTCTCCTCCTTGCCCTGTTTTTTTTTTTTTCATTTCTATTTCTCTCCTTACTAATTTTTCTTCTGGAGTTTCTAACGCCCTCAAAGCTCTACTTTGCTAATGGATACCACAATGATAACGTTTAAATAACCTGATTTTCTCCTTAAACGCACACAGGGGTGCTGCTTTTTCTCCTAAAAACACGGCTATTAAAGCTTGACCACACTTTCTTTTGATGCTACAGCATTAAGTAAGTCTTACTTGAACTTGAGCTCCATTCCTGCGAAACGCAAGTCCCAAAAAGTTACTGCGAACTGTTACTAAGGCATTGAAAACCAAACGTAATTTCAAAAATATTCTTCAATCTTGGGGGCTTCTAAATTTCACTCGTTGGTTGTCAGGTGTCACTGGTAGCCACAGTGCTAAATATTAAAACGGAGGAAGCCACCATTACTTGGGAGAAGCTAGCGCTGACGCAAGAATTTCGGGAGAAAGACTGAAATAATGCTAGGAAAAGAAAAAACGGCAAAAAGCTACAGAGACAGAATGGGAGAGACTTTTGCAGTTAGATCTTCCCAAGTTAGCCAGCTCATTAATTTTTTTTAATGGCTGTAGTAAGTTAACATTGTCAATGCGCTGTTCCTAATAGCTATATGCCGTACGTAACAGATTTGTTCTTACTTGAATTTCCGAAGTCCAATAGTCAAATCACTAAGAGAATAAAGCAACGTCTACAAGTACAGCATTTTGAACGGAGCGTATTTTGGGAAGGCAACTAGCTTGAAACGAAACCGTTAGTTAGCGATCCTTACCCGTATCATCCATGACAGTTTGATTACTTATCCCTTGAAAATCCTTTGTTTAATAGTTAAGCCACGAAGAAAGTTCAATGCAGGTCTTATATCCAGTGAACAAGTAAGAGCATTTTCAAGTGGAGCGTTCATTGGAAAGGGGGCCTGGTAAACGGATTTCTTTGCTTTGGCGATTCTTACCTGCCTCCGAAATTTGATTGCTTACCCCTAGAAAATTAATTGCCCAATAGTGAAGAATACGATGAGTGATCAAGTCTATATAACGTGTACACAAGTGTCTTGCATAGCTATGGAATATCACAATAAATTTAAAGAAAAAAATTCAAAACTAACGAAGTAACACTAGCTATAACGCTAGCACTCATATTTGAATTTCATTCAGACCACCTCGCTGTCTACTTGTGCTGTATCACATCACTAGTGCAATTAGTGGCGCGGGCGATAAAAGGGGACGCATGAACCATTATAAATAAACAAAAAAAATAAATAAACACTGTGCCCGCAGGCGTGACTCCGCCAGCGCAAAGCTAAACTAATAAGATAGAATTATAGACTGGTAGGCTGTAATACTCGAAGGACCAGGTCCCCAATTTAGCGCAACTCGCAAGCGTGGCAGAAGCTCCCGCAGCACTTGGAATTTCACTAATAATAGAGAGCATTGAAGGCGGTATGACTACAACTTATAAGATGATGACACAAAACTCACTCTGGGAAAATAATGGGCAGAGAAAAGACAAAATTGACAGCACTTAGGCTCAAGTCTCAGAGATTAAAGACAAACACACATAGACCATTCAACAACCATCAACAAACTTAAGTGGGGACAAGTAGATGACAAACAACAAACAGCAAATAAGCAATTCCTGACTAATCATAGAATCCTGCTTCTAAACGTTGTTCAGACCTGAACAAACACTACAGAATCTCGGTTGTGTAATCCCCATGATGTTGATGTGAGTAGAGAGATTCAGTAGCTTGAATCTAGCCAAATTCAGTTACTACCTCAGAAATTCAGGATTATATAGTTAGATAAGCACACTTTATAAGGTAAGTACAGACACAGATGTAATAATATTGATAGAATTAAACTGGATAAAATAGCTAGCAAACAGGTGAAGAATGAGAAAAACAAAAAAAGAGTAACTCAATGATAGAGTTCGATGAATATCCATAAGTTGCCACATCCAAGTCTTGACATATGAAGTGTAGGCATGAAGTGGGGTCATAGAATTAGCAGTGATTAATTGTACAAGTTATTAGCTTGAACAGTAAGTGTCTTGTTCGTTTACTCATTCCCAACTATTTGTTACACTTGATTTACATTATAAAGTTTGGAGGTGAGAAGACAGAACTAACATGTACATCAAGTCCACCCTCTAACTAGTATTAATAAAATAAAGAGTAAGGACATGGTTACTTTAAAATCTGGCATTACTACTTCTTGCCAGATAATTATTATTAATAAGAGTTAAGTCTTCCTTCAATTTGTGCAGCTCTTAAAAAATTGTGAAATGTATATGAAGGGTAGATCTTCAGGGGTTCACAGGGCAAATAGTTTCAACAGAGTTCAATTTAGTCAGTCCTCCTTTTTTGTGCTATTGGGTGTTTCCTTGTGTAATTACTCTAATTAGTTGTAAAAAGTGGTGTAGTGGGAATATACACATAATTAGTATGCTTGCTGTGCTCGTTGTATTTGTAAAAACTGTATTTTGTCATGTTTTTCTGCAAATGGGATTGATTCTGGATTGAATAAAGAGAGAGTATGGATTGAATAAAGAGAGAGTATGGATTGGGTAAAACAAGAGTATGGATTGAATAAAGAGAGAGTATTGATTGGGTAAAGCGTTCATAACATTATTAATTTCAAGGAGGGTTCGTAAGAACTCCCTAACCCCCACCCCACCTCCAACAAAGTCCTTGAATAGTACTGCAATTAGCTGTATTTTCATTGTTCTATTGTTACTTTACTGAAACTATTATAACTAAGTAGCCATTACTTATAAATTTAAAACCTTGTAGCAAATTATATAATATTTTTACATATATTTTAATACCATAATTATTGTTATACTGAAAAAATAAATGCTTATATTTTACATAATACTATTTTTAGCAGTTCATAGTTTAGATTCTTCCTGGGTTAGGGCAGACTTCCAAATGGCAATATGAAGCAAGATGACGGACTTTATCTTTAATAATGTCTTTTTTATTGAAGGAAAAGTGATCAGCGGAGTCTTTTGGGAAGTAAAAAGCAAAGGATAAATTATCCCAGCTGTAGAAAGAATTCTTGTTGATATCATGATAAACTGCTCTAACTGGATATCGACTAACAAAACGTGGGACTTCTTGCCAGTCGATATCTTCTCCCACTGTTCCAACAACTTTGCCTTCCTCATCAAGAAAGCCATTATGTTTGAACACTTGAAATGCTTCACTTTTGGCATCATTAAGAGGAGGCATTTTTTTAATCCCATCTTCATCCAAATCATTGCCCGTGCAAACAAAGACAACATAACAGACTTCATTCCTATATCGTAGTGTGCCAGCTTTCCTAAAGTAAACGTCAACACTACCACTAGCACACTCACTTCGAGATGATGTATATTTGCGTAGTATTGTATCTATTGAGCATGTAAAACTGAAATTTCCATAATGACTATTAGGTCTGGCTTGAAGATAAACTGGTACATATATAACTTCATGATCTTGACATTTTTCCAACTTTTTTAACTTGTCTTTCAAATATTGCTTCTGCGGATCATTCTCATACCACTGTTGTGGATTAATTCCCCACCAAGAGAGCTTTCCTGGGAATATCGCACCATTTAATTCACTCACAGGACTGGGATCACTCCCGCCACTGGTAGGATCATATTTCACACTTTCAAGCTTAGCCACTTTTTCTTTTGGTATAAAAATATATCCATTTTCTGTAGTTATTTTTTTAGCTTCCTCTGTATGGGTACAGTGTGATAGGTATGCTATTGGAACAGACATTGTTGGAGCATCAGGATTTGTAGGTACATCAAAAATAGATTTGACCTCATCTTCTCGCCTAATTTTATATCCAACCATATCTTTTGTAAACTGTGGATGATCAAAATCATATTTCCAAGGAATAGTAGATGGGAGTTTAGGTGGGCTCCAAGGATAAATTGGGGAAAACTTTTGGGGATAAAAAATATCAATAGCGGTAGATTTGTCAGAATAGTTACTCTTAAATAACTCAAACCACTTTTCTTGCCTGCAAGAGAAATAAGAAAGGTTGATATAAAGTATAATATAATTACTATGAAGATTATTTATTTAAAAAAACAAAAAAACAGAAGGTGCACACAAAAGAATAAGAGCCGTAAGCTTGCAATTGTTGATATCTACACCAATAAGCTTATTAACTAGTTAGCCCTTTTCATAACTAAAACGATAAACTGTTAAAATCCTCACTTGAGAAGCTAAACAAAAAGTACATAGCTAACTATATATTGGATGCAATAACTTGTACTGCCATGCTAAAATGACCACATCCACCACTTAAGGTGTATACCACTTTAAACTGGAGATGTGCAGTATGCAGTCACTACATTACCAACTTGCACACGATTCACTCTACATTTATCGCTACAGGTGAGGTAGCAATAGGATGTCCATTAATTTTACTATGTGCTTTATGGCCTTTGCTGCAGCCAAAAGTTATGCTGGCGTAATAATGGACATTCCTAGTTAGCAATCCACAGCTTAGACCTATATTCTGTTACTGCCGATTGAACTCCCCGTCATATATTGGAGACTATAAGTGAGTTATCATAGACAGATTTATCAGCTTGCTCTGCAACTAGCAGCACAGCTCATAGTCGACCTTCACCCACAAGAATAAAATTTGGTCCTGTGTGGGATTACTTAAGTATAGTGTGGGCTGCAACTAGAATGTTCACAAATTAAGGGAATCTGCTTATATCTGGATAAAACACCACTAAGAGCACATAAAATTGTGCCATTATCTTATATACTTAATAAAAGATTAATTCCTTTTTATCTCCTGAAGCATAGAAAAAAATGTTTTAGTTCAAATATTGAAGATGTAAGAGTAATTTTAAAAATTCATAAAACTAACTAAAGCTATTGAATATATTTGAAAATAACTCAAGTAAAACTAAACGACTAAAAATAGTCCAAAAACTAATATGAACTAATTTAGCTTTAATCATAAAGGCATTTCAACAACTAATAAAAAAAAGAAAAAAAAAAAAAGAAGATAAAAGATAATGTGACACTTTGTAAGCAGCTTACCACTGTTGAAATTTCTCGGACATCTTCTCAAACAAAATTTTATTGCCTACTGGAGTGAGTGAAGGAATTTTAAATTACCTCTTATTTATATACCTACCTTGGTTAGTTAAAGTGGTGTGGGTTTCTATTACCCTCAGCGTGCATGCGCGCGAGTATAGAGCCCCACCATACCCCCCTCCCGGACGGTGTAGCCTGAACTTTTTTGTATATTGCCAAGTCAGCAATAGTATAGAGGTCGTGCGCGCGAGTATAGATGTCGTGCGCGCGATTTGCCGCGTGGCAGTGACTTTATGGCGGGGCAATGCATCCCTGCGGCTCCACCGTCTCCCCACCATACCCCCCTCCCTGGACGGTGTAGTCTGAATTTTATGTATATTTATTGTCTTTTTTTACCTAGCTGATCGTTTACTATTCTTATAAAAAAATGACATAATTACGGAAGCGGAGGTGGAGTGCCTTGTATAAAGTCTTTGTGTTTGGCTACTGTGTTGTCCGCTGTCGCCTAGAGGAGGACTAGCTAGCTTAAAATTGCACCAGTTTAGCCTATAATTTTCACCTTGCTAGTTTAGTATAAAAAAATGTCAGCTAGCTACTGATAGCTAATTATAACCCTGATTGGGTAACTACATATTGATATGGACCTCACAATGAACTATACAAACAATATTCAAGCTTATTTCTTGCTTTTGCCTCTTTTTTTTTTAAAACTTACCGGAGCGAATGTGCTATTATAAGCCATTGCAACAGTGTTTTCTTTCTCGATAATCCATTGTCCAATAGTCTAACCATGGAGAAATGAAGATGGGAGACCTGGTTACCACATTCTAATTAGTATAAATAACATGTGCAACAGTCTTGCACCACAACTAATGAGAATAACCATTAATTGGGTGTATATAATTTTAATACAAGTTTCACTCAAGTGAAATAACATGTGATTTTAATTTAACTACCACATCTTTCAAATTTGTTAGTTGTAGCTCTCAAAAAGGTCAAAAACTATTATTGGAGAAAGAAGATGTAGAAATGAGGTAGTCTATGATCTTACTCATCAACCTTTACAATGACATTATGGACGCTTTAGTATGGAATACAATTTTATCTGGCATTATTTTGGTCTATAATCTTACTCCAATACTTGTTTTGTATGTTATGACTATGCCTTACAAGTTTAATTATAATCGAGATTTATTTAAACTTGACCATAAGTTTTAGCACTCTTACAGTACAATAAGAGAAATATTGAATCAATGTTTAATTGTCTCATAGAAAATGTCTCAATTTGTGCAAAGGTATGGTATAATTAATGGCAATAACGATTGCTTTATGAGAATAGCGGCCCAAAGTCTATAGACATAATTTTAAATCTCATAAAGGGCAGATTTCAGAAGCAGCAACTGCTAGGTGTAACAGTCCACAAGTCAAAACATAATATGAGACCTCACAAAGGGTGGATTTAGAATAGATCATTTTTAGCAAGAACAACACCCCCATGAGAATTGTGGTTCACAAGTTTATAGACATAACCATGCAATAAATCTTATAATGGGTGGATTTGGAAAAGATAATGTTTTAGTAAGAACAACACCCCCCATGAGAATAGTGCTACACAAATCTTAATTCTTTAGACATGACTGTAATAGTTATAAAAAATGGATTTGGAATACTAATTAACTGTTAACAAACGCCTAGGTGAGAGTGGTCTATAACCTTCACATTATATCATTCATTCCAACTGCTGTATTTATTCATTTATCTTCAAAATTCACTCACATCTAGATCATGAGAAGATTGTGCTTGTTTAACCTCAGCTCGCTTAATGGCCTCAATCTGATGATTGAATGGTTTATGAATGAGTTCAAAGACTTTAATAATTTGTGTCAGCTCCAAATAAATATATTGACAAATTCTTCTCTGGACTATTACAAAGTTTTAACATAGATGAAGGTCATGCCATTTGTAATGATGTTAGACTAGTAATCAACTCCAAAATAGCTGTGAACATCTTAATAATAATTGATGAGTACTGGTAATAATTGATGATTAATGGTTTTAAAAATAATTGCTATGTACAGTTACAATTATTGTAATCAAATTTTACCCTCTTATTCCAGTTGTATATAAAAATGGTGAATTTAGAATTGTAGTATACAACAGTAACAGGAAAAGCCTCACAGCTACTGAAAATATCAACCTACATGTCTATGAATGTAATTTTATAACAAGTTTTACCTGGTTAAGTAAGAAATGCTTCTAATCAGCCACCACATCCTTCCTGTAGAAAAGTGGTTGCTCTCAAAAAGGTCAATGACCTTTCACTGATCAAGCAATGAAGGGAAGCTATAGAAATGAGGTGGTCTATTTCCTCAATCATAATCTTTACTACAAAGGTTAGCTGAAAAGATTAGGAGAAAGATTATAATCACTTCATATTTATAGCTTCTCTCAGCAACAGTCTTGCACCACAACTAATGAGAATAACCATAATTGGGTGTATATAATTTTAATACAAGTTTCACTCAAGTGAAATAACATGTGATTTTAATTTAACTACCACATCTTTCAAATTTGTTAGTTGTAGCTCTCAAAAAGGTCAAAAGCTATTATTGGAGAAAGAAGCTGTAGAAATGAGGTAGTCTATGATCTTACTCATCAATCTTTACAATTACATTATGGAGGCTTTAGTATGGAATACGATTTTATCTGGCATTATTTTGGTCTATCATCTTACTCCAATACTTGTTTTGTATGTTATGACTATGCCTTACAAGTTTTAATTATAATCGAGATTTATTTAAACTTGACCATAAGTTTTAACACTCTTACAGTTATAATTAATGGCAATAACGATTGCTCCATAAGAATAGCAGCCCAAAGTCTATAGACATAATTTTAAATCTCATAAAGGGCAGATTTCAGAAGCAGCAACTGCTAGGTGTAACAGTCCACAAGTCAAAACATAATATGAGACCTCACAAAGGGTGGATTTGGAATAGATCATTTTTAGCAAGAACAACACCCCCATGAGAATTGTGGTTCACAAGTTTATAGACATAACCATGCAATAAATCTTATAATGGGTGGATTTGGAAAAGATAATGTTTTAGTAAGAACAAC
>WLWI01004268.1_pt1 | contig 12123 bp, 8 predicted proteins | sample 6701501 | NCBI WGS metagenome assembly WLWI01 (sample SAMN12718690, study PRJNA515312) | sponge metagenome | isolation source: marine sponge | host: Mycale hentscheli | place: New Zealand: South Island, Marlborough, Capsize Point | collected 2014-11-01
ATCATTACCCGTTTCATACTAGAAATTGAATTGCTTACCGCTTTGAATTTTTTTGCGGGTACAGTTTAAACTCAAAAACTTACTGGAGTTCCATTTCTATTTAAGTTTGTGGCGGCGGTGAGTCAATGCGCTCTTTGTCATAGTTATAGCTGTACGCAACAGTATTTACTTGAAAACTCATTGTCCACTAGAACCACGAAGGTAAGTCTTGTGTAGGTATAATGTCCAGTTGTGTGCAAGTATTGTGCGTTTTAGCTACTACTTAGCTCAAGCATATCACAAAGATAACGTTTAAATAATGTGTATTTTTTTGTTCAATTCAAACAGTTGCGGGGAGGGGTTACTATGGCATTGAAATGCCTTTATGTAGCTATAAACGTAATTTAAAAACTGACCATATTTTTAGTAGCTTTGAGTGTTAGAAGTTAAAATCAATCATATAACAATTGTGTAGTTTTAGGCTCTCTCGCCATTTGTGCTCAAGCACATCACTAGAGTATACACCTGAAATTTAGAGCATGGGTTGTACAAGTGCAAATTACAGCTGCCCTCAGGTGTAAGTGCAATACACAAATGGCATAACTGGAAGTATTCTGAAGATGCAATTCTATAGCATTGCTATACCCCAGAGACTTAAAAAGATAAAACAGGTAAACTTATTAGGCCAAACTTATAATCAGCAAAAAGGTTCAAATAATCATAGACCACTCATACAGAACTCCAAGGTCTGTGAGTGACTAATTATGAAGGAATTGTGACCCTAATTGTGGACTAACCATGGAATTACCCAATAGCTAATATCCTGGAAAAACCCAAGTTCTTAAGGGACAGGAAATCCATGAAACTTGGAGAGTATGGCTAGACTCTTCCTTAACAACCACTCTTTATGTGTGACTTAAACAGTGAACTTTTACACACATGAAGGAAAAAAATGTAAGCGGTGATTCTAACCAAGTAAGAAAAGGCCCCAAGTTAAGATAGCCAACCACGGCCCCAGAGAAGCCAATGAAAAAAAAAAGAAAGAACTGAAATGAAAATTACAATAAACCATAAAGACAGAAACCAAACGGCAAAAGGTAGCACACAGACAGAGCCATGCAGTGAAAGTGTTCGTATTCACCTACACACAGTCTGTTCTTTCACATTTCAATGGACTACATTGGCAAGCTAAGAAGGCAGAGTGTGCAAATGAAATCAAAAGCCCCATCCCTCCTCCTCCTCCTCCACAGTTTAGTCTGTCGTCCCTGCTTCCTGTAGGAGAGAGGAAAAAACATGTGCTAGTGTTTATTTTTGTTTGGCTCATCTGACCTTCTCTTCCCACAACGCTAAACTTATTGGTACACACGACCAAAACAAAAACAAGCCATACAACCATTGCCACTGTTTCAATTACAATAAGCCTAAATGAATTATATTCCACACTGGAACTTTGTAGTTCTTTTAAAAAAAAAAAATCAAGCTTAACACCTTAGTGCAAAGAGAATCCAGCTAAAAGCAAGAAAATGGTGGGAAGTTATTAGTACCTGAGATTCAATGCTTGGACACAATAGAAAAGGTTATTCAACAAAAAAACAACAACTACTTTTAAGTTACATGCTTAGTCAGAATTAAAAGCCTAACCATGGAGACTTGTCACTTTGTTCTGTATCTTCGATCACCATATTTTCAAACTAGTGAAGTGACAAGTCCAAAACTAGAGCAATTATTTTCTCCTTTTTTCTTTTTTTGCTCACTTGATTTTTGCTTCATTGTAAAAATTTTAAACTCCTCATATCTAGATATAGTGGCTCAGAAGTTTAATAAGAATGATATCATAAGTACTCAGTTTTGGTGAAGTACCAAACTCGTACATGAGCTAATAATGAACATGCTTTAATGCAATGGTTAATATTACTGCTCAGTGCAATACCAGAGGCAGCAGAAGAATTCTTATTAATTTTGATTCCTAGTCTATTGCAAATGTAGAAGGCCAATCTGGATACTTCAGTCCAGGTAGAAGCATCACCTCACACATTACTACGCCGACTTTAGTCAGGATAGCCGAAAATGCAATAGCCCAAGAGATAAAGATTACACCAATAATATATTATGTCCAGCACTAAATTCATAGGGTCAGATTATACAGGTTGAAACAAATTCTTATTTTAAAATATATATTCGTCTGTTCTTAATTTATTTTAAATTATTTATCTTTGTTTGAAAAAAAAAAATCCTCAAGATTAAAGACAGTTTTCTTCCCCTTAGCACAGCAGACTAAATAGCTTAATACAACTATGCACTTAATGTATGGTTAGTTTAAATAGGCAATTAACCAATACAGCCAATGAGTCCTCCCCATCTTTTACTAACTGTGGCAGATACACCAGCTGACGTCTTGCAAACAAAATAACGGAACAGACAGGACCCACTGGCATGGCCGTCTTTCTCATCTGACCTCCTAACATGCTACACCCCCTGGGGTCACTTAGAGGAGGGCGGAGTAAAGGGGTGGGGGGACAGGAAGTGGACGAGGTTACAGGTTTATTATGAAATGGCAGAGTAATGATAAAGGGAAATAATCCAGGGAAGGTTGAAGTGTTAGGTAAAAAATGAAAATTTAAGTTAAGTCAGTTCGAAAACTTGTGACGGAAAGAAATAGAAAAAAATTGACAACCCAATACCAACTGAGTAGTGACTACAAGGTTTAATAAATGACGTATACCAGTATAGTATCAAACAGAGAGAAATGGATCCACGATTACTTTAGTCCTTACAGTACACTGTGCAATCCAAGAGAAGTGATTGACCCTCCACTACTTCTGTCCTTACATAACCAGAGCAGCTGTAATCTTACAGTGCCACATTCCAGGTAGAGAACACAAATGCCAGTGATTCCCACTCTCTCTCTCTCTCTCTCTTTCACACTCACTGTACCTCTCTCCAGAGCAAACCATTCACCATTCAAGCCTCAACAATGAAGTGTTTTGATAAAGAGATCCTTTAAATGATAAGACCAGGAAAGTCTTGAATTAAGTGAGTAATGGGTTGGCTTTTTCTTCCAATGCCTCTGAGCCTCTCAGTAATCCACAAATCTAATGGCCAAGATAACAGTTTATGGGGAAATATTATATATAAAACCCTTCCCTTCCCCCCCTCACAAATACTCCTTTACACAACAATAAAGGAGAATAATCAGTACAAATAAAGTAAAGTAACAGTCCACAAGAAAATTCAATTTTAATCTACAATTGCTTCTCTAAGCTCAGGTAATTCAGAACAGACCATTAATTAAAATGACTGCACACTTGCATAGGGGTTTTCCCCTGGTAGCTCGAGGGGGAACTATATAATTCCGTCAAGAGATAATGGTGAGAAACAGCTTCCTGACCCCTTGGAACAATTCTTCCACTAAACTTAGAAATTAAACCAAAATGGCTGATCGAAGTTAACAATACCACTTTGTTTAGCTGAATTATTCTACGCCTCGTCCAAAGAGACTCACGGCTTACCAATCCTGCTGTCAGTTGTTGAACCACACCCTAAACACAAACCGACAGGCTTACAATGCTTATAATAGCACATCTAAACAACCTCATAAATCTGAGCTGCGAACACGGCACTTCCAGAAGCACGTGGTGACCTCAGGTGAGTTGGTTTAACACTTGACAATGAACAACAAAGGTCACTTTGTTATTTATTTAGATTAGCAACCAGATAAGCAAACAATTATATAATATGCCTGCTATTGATCAAATCTTTTCATACTGAGCAATTACAACCACAGCACGAACAAATGTGATCTTTCACACTTGAAGCTAGTAGCACGTGCACACAGAAGGCACGAACACGGCAGAATAGAGTGGGAGCCAGAAAGTGCAATAAAACATTATAGTAACAAGTTGTAAACAATACCTAAGCTTATTCCATTAGCAGCACACCATAATGAATATACCACCATGTGATTCAATTAGTACTCACATCAAATCAAGTCAGTCTGACTGAAGACGCAAGAGCTTTCTCTCTTTAGGCGAGTTTGACGGGGGAAAAAAAAATTCTCAGTGACTATGTTAATCCATGTACCTTTTAACTTCAAAAATTTCATATAATTCAGTGGCATAGGAAAGGTGGGGGGGGGGAGCCTTAGGGATATTCAACACCTGCAACTTAAAGGGTACAATACAAAGACGAGATTTTTCACATGAACATCTTTTAAACGTGCCATGGGAGCCCCCTCCCCACCACACTGAAACATCGTCCTTCCTCCACCGCTATTATTCTCGATATTTACTGACAAATACAGTACGTATTACGTAACAAAAGGGGAAACGGCTGCTTTGGATGTGAAAGGCCATAGAATACAAAACATTATTTTTCAAAAAAACATTTGCAGATCCTTGACGGTTAGCTATAAAGGAGAAAAACAGCTGAAATTGATGAGTAAAATTTACTCATGGAGCTACGTACCAGGTTAGCACATTACATCATAGTACGCATGCAGGAAATGTGTATGTTTATGCACACACGAATACTCAATTAATTCTACAAATAGTCACAAACAATGGGATAGTTAGGAATAACAATCTGTAATTATGCTTAACTTGAATTTCTTTCTAAATTCATTATTAAAGAGAGGTATGATTCATTATAACTACCAAGAGTCTTAACAGGTTTTTCAATCAGCTAGTTCTATCTCACATAGGCTCTACTGTGGACTAATAGTTACAATATGGTGGACAGACAGGGGAATTACCAAAGACTAGATAATTAACGCAGTGAATTAGTATAGTACATGTATATTAGTACAAACAAAACACACGAGTCAACAAAAAAAAAAACTAAAACAAGAAAACAGTGTGTAAATGACACAAACTGAAGTTTCATGAAGTAGCACTGAAATCTACTAGACTGAATTGGGTGCAAGTTGAACACGAAGGGGTTTTCCCAGAACAGGAGGTAAAAAAATTCCCCACATTTTATGTCCAAAGACTACTAATGTCCCCATCCTGCTAAATCCGCTTCTGAACATCTCCACCCACCCACCCAAACCAGCTACAGGCAGGCATCACCCATTAGCAAACATGCTATTAATTAGATCACTGACAATGCCACACTTCCATGTGTGCAACTTCTGCAAACAAGATTAAAAAAAAACCACCCCACCTCAACAAGCTGCAAAAAAAAAAAAAATGCAATTTTAACAACAAGTGGGAGTTTACACACAAATGCCTCACCAAACAATACAACACCTGCTTGTTTATCCACCATTACTGCTCACTGGGTTCAGGTTGTTGTTATTATACGTAGGCGTATAATAATTGCAAACGGTAACAGCCACAACAACAAAACAGTGGGCAAGTCCACAAACAAATAGTGAAGTCATTCCGTACCAGAGCACATGTTCACACACCCAAAGGGCAAACAAACCGGTAGAGCAATATACCCATGTGGTAATCAACAAAAAGGGGGGCGTGCCACTGGATCAAATTTCCTAACAAGTATCAGCAATTTAAAACTACAACCCTTTTGAATACTGTTGCACTATGAAACGTAAGAGAATATCCATTAGCTTTGAAGCTAACAGAAGAAGTAAAATAAGCTAGTAATTACAAAGTCAAGCTAGATTTCACCAATACTAGAGTGATCCTTCATCACTACCACTCAGTGCTGGTACTGCAACCATCCTGTGCCAATAACTACACACTACTTACCTCAGACAGCCATTAAGTAACTAACTTGGTAAAGATCTCTACAAAATAATAACCAATCAAATGCCAATACAAGAGGGCACTTGATGTCCATACGTACGTACGTATAGCAGACACTCATTCTTTAGTGTGAATTCTGGGTACAAGTGATTGCAATCTTTTCTCAAAAAAAAAGAAGGAAAGATGGGGGGGGGGAGAAGTTCAAATGAATGTGATCCCAATGTCAAGATGGCTACTCTAGTAGACATAATTTTTCATGGAATGCTCAGTGATTCCATTGAAGTAACCAGATAGCATTGCCACCAACTTCTCCTGTGAAATACCGAGCACTGACCAGCTTGGCACATGTGTGTGAGAGAGATGTGGCATTGGATATGACCTTTCTGTAGAAGATAACACGTACGTAACTTGACTGTCTATTACGCATATTAATTTAAGGTCAGGCTATCTATAATATTATACCACATGCAAGCGTATCGACTATACAGGATAGCCATTTGTGTATAATGTTCTTTTAACCACACCCATTGAAGACGCGTCCCAATATGGCTAACGATCACTTCAAAGCTACTCTGGGAAAACTGAACAAGCATACTAAAGTCACAAGGAGCACAGAATATAGGTAACAAAGACTGCATGTATGGAGAGCGTGCTGGTGTTGCCATATTGTTAAATTAGCGTTCGTATTGCACCAAATTAATAGCTAGTATGTCTGAGGGTACATTTGAGATTAGTATGTTTGAGGCTAGTACGTCTGAGACGAGTACGTCTGAGACTAGTACGTCTGAGTATAGTACGTCTGAGGCTAGTACGTCTGAGACTAGTATGTCTGAGGCTAGTACGTCTGAGACTAGTACGTCTGAGGCTAGTACGTCTGAGACTAGTACGTCTGAGACTAGTATGTCTGAGGCTAGTACGTCTGAGGCTAGTATGTCTGAGGCTAGTACGTCTGAGGCTAGTATGTCTGAGGCGAGTACGTCTGAGGCTAGTACGTCTGAGACTAGTATGTCTGAGGCTAGTACGTCTGAGACTAGTACGTCTGAGACTAGTATGTCTGAGGCTAGTACATCTGAGACTAGTATGTCTGAGGCTAGTACGTCTGAGGCTAGTACGTCTGAGAGTAGTACATCCCTGGCTAGTACATCCTAATAAGATTTCTTTGAACATAATTACTAGCTAGCATACAACGAGCATGACTCTAAATATTAGTGCCTTTAAATAGAAACAGGATATCAATGTTGCAGGTACCAATATTTTTTTAAAAAACGCATCTAACATTTTTCGAGATAAATAAACTAAAGAAAACAATTGAAAGCTACTATAACTATCCCAACAATGAATTATATGGACAATACAAAAATTAAAGATTTGAAAAATGAAAAAAAAAAGTGATATTGTACAATGAAAAGCTAAACACTTTTCACTTCACACATGCCTTACTCCTTCTCTTACTCTCTTTACTTTACTACTTGCACTGACCAGTTATCTCTGCTCATTAAATACCTACCTACACAGCCAACAAATCAGCTACAAACATCATTACCCCTATAAAAATAAAACTATGTACATAGGGATTAGTGAACTAATTTGTTCACAACATAGCCTCAGAGATAAAATGCTACTGGAACATATTCATTATGATTTGTTTTGACTTTATAAGCATAGTTACCGTTTTGTTTCCCCTTGGAAGTTACATAAAACAGACACTGAACCTAATAATCATCTATTAGCTGGGCTACTAAAAACAAAATTCAGACTAAAACATAAATCAGGTGCTTATTATAACAAATCACTTTTTTTTTTTTTTTAACCAACCTTTGCAGATTAGTCTTCGGTGTCTTTAGCAACCTGGACGGCCTTTCTTCTTGCTTCCACACCCAAGAAGCAGATCCTATCGTCTTCTCTCCTTTCTACAAAATGAAGTTTCAAAAGGTGCAACAGCAAGCTTCACCCTGGCTTAGAAGCATTCAGCAGGTAAACTGGACGTCCGCGGCTTATACTAGTCAATAAGAAAAACACCACTTTCCAGAGAATGCTTAGCTTTCCAACTTCCAAGCAAATCACACAATACGCGGAAGTAGTATACCTCTGAACGGTACTTCGAGGTAGTAGGATCAAAATTTCAGGAACCCTGGACTCTCCACGGCGTTAGGGAAAGCGGATGGAAGCTCAGATGTGCAGTTCATACGCATCAGTATAAGTTAAGCATCTCGCTTCTCTCCCTTCCTTTATACTACAACACCACAGTACTGTATTACTCCAGTGTGCATGCCGCAGCCTTACACGCAATGTGCGGTACTCCAGGAATTAATTTAAATTCCTATAAATTTTTCGACTCCCTTTTTCCGGATAAATAGAAGCGGAAGCGAATTGCATTAACAGGCAAAGGTCGTCCCAAAAATTTGAAATGAATAATCTTATAATTGGAAAGACTTAGTGTTCGCGAAAGTGTTTGTGTACGTAACAGTTGTGAAGTTGCTTTCTGAAAAGTCGCTGGCTCTTTGCGTGAGAAAGGTGATGGTAAGTTACACGGCACCTGCTTTACGCTTGTGTGTAGAATCCCTATAATGTGCTAAATAGAGCGCCCTCAGTTGCAGCGGCTGGCTGGAAAAGAGAGGCGGTCAGGATGCAACGAAAGTAAGTAATTGTACAGCGGTAAAACTGGAGTGTCACTATTTTACAAACTAAATCTACTCTTAGATCTAGGAATGCTTTGTTTAATAATGATCTTTTTGAACTAACTTATTAATAATTTTTAAGTGTAGACAGTTGTCCAGTGCACACACGGCCTATGCATTTTTCACAATTTTTCTGTTACTTCACTATAAGGGACAGAAATGGTGTCCATTACTTGTGAGGTGCAGTGTGTGTTGATTTAGAAGGTGTTTAGTTTTCTTTTGGCTCTGGGTGCTGAGAGCATGTGGGCCAGAAAGAGCTAGTGTGGTGGGTAACAGAGCAATCTTGAGAGGTGTTCCTATCAGTTTTAGTAAATTGGATGTGTGTCATGTCTTACAAATATTTTGTGAATGACGCCTGTTATGGAGTGAATTGAATCAACATTGAGAGTGGAACGCTTCATAAGGCAATTGCCAGTCAGGCACTGAACATTGTGCATATGTCTTCATGTAATCAAAGGGAAGGATTTGTCCATGTTTAAATATCAATGAGTTATCTCATCTTAACTACATTAAAGCCTGGAGCTAAAGAACTAAAATGAACCGGTTTCTTTTCTATATCATTGTATTATCTCTTTTCTGTCATATAAAATTACATCATTTGCATGTTATGCAATTAATAGCATAAACAGTGAATCTTGTTGTTGTCAAGATTATTTATTCTCTCTCTCCCCCCCCACCAGTAGGAAGTACATAGTATAAGTATGTTATGGTCACTTTTACTTGTACATTCTTTTATGTGCATGGGGAAGCGTGTGTGTATAGTAATTGTGTGTTTTGTTTGTTGTTACTGTTTTAAATATAACCTCTAAAAGAGGGCAATGTGGTGGGAATACAAGTGCAGCCCCACTTCCTCCTTCTAGTTTTTGCCCTCCCATCATAATGCCTTGATTTCTAATCACTTTTACATAGAATGAAGTGATAGCTGTTGTTAAAACTAATATCTATGTCACACCTGGTGCATTCAGAAGGATGGGATTTACATTATTCATTTCCCTTAGGCTGAAATATTTAACATTTCCTAATCTATTTATTTATAGGTGTATATGAAATTGAGATTTGATTTAAAAAAAAAAAAAATGAGGATATTTTGGGAAGGAAATTCTTACCCTAAATAAGAACTTAGTAAGGAGTTGGTTACTTATTCTGTTATCTGAGTCAGTCTTTTGGAGTTAGACTTTGGACTCTGCACCTCTGTCATCCAAGTCAAAACAAAATTAGTCGAGTGAGCTGAGTATGTTGTTATTATATTGTTGCGTGAGCCATAGGAAAATACTTTTGCTAGTGAAATATATTATTTTTGATCTACTAATCCCAATATGTCTGCTAGATGAGAATGAAACAAGCACGGAGTGGGGGGGAAACATTTCTGGTGTCATGCATTTATTCTTGTACCCCATTATTCACTGCTCCTTTTCTTTCAATGCTAACAAATGCCTCTGGAGTGATTCATAAAAATAATAATAATAATAATAATAAAACTGGGGTCTAAGGTCACACATCTGATGGGTTTTGCGGTGAAGATTAGGACATCAGAATCAATGATTCAATGGGTAATTTAAAATTTTCACATGATATTTCTTCTAATTATCCATTATACGTGAACCCACAGTCCAGTACAGCTGTGAACGAGCACGGCCGAAAGTTTCATTTTCAGTATCGGTTCATATGTATTTGTATACAAGCTCTTTTTATCTGTGTGTGTGCTGTTGCTGGTGAGTGTGTCGGGAACGTGTGGCTCTTCTCTCTATCTCTGGTGATATTATATTGCCAGCACTGTATTCGGCATGATGGCTGTTTGTTCATTTGGACTATTGTGTATGGCACGAGAATAGATTCATGGCAGACGTTCCTTTGGCTAGCATTAGGGTTGGGGTCAAATACTTTGAAACACAAATACTTTGAAGAACTCAAATACAAAATACAAATACAAATACTTTCTTAAATGTAGTATTTCAGTTACAAATACTTTTGAATTGCATTACAATTACAGTAGCTAAAGTGTTACATGGGAAAATAGATTACACCTGACAAACATTAGTTTTCCAAATGTTTTGTCCTTTTGAAGAAACTTAGAGACACATGTATGCCCTTTATTTGTGTGCATTCAGTTAATTTAACAGCAGCTCTTCACAATAGGAGGTGGAGCTTTAGTTATTACAATATAATGATGCCAGCATGGACCAATCAACACTTGATTCTGTACTTTCCAAAACTAAACTAAAGTAGAATGAATCTGTCCAATAGAAATATGTTCCAGGCGATCTTATATTTTCTACTTTCGACTAATACAAAAGCTCACATTCCTACCTTATGATTTTTTTTAAAGTATTTGAAATACAAATACTTCACTTTTTAAATCTTAAAATACAAATACAAATACTCAAGAGATGGATATAGTCAGTTTTTTTGTTATGTTTGTTATTTTTATTGTTGTTGTTGTTGTTTTTTCATCTTAATGCTACTGCTGCCACTTCAAACGTATTTGATTAAGTCTTTGCTTGGTGTTGTTGTTTTTTAACTTTAGTTTAAGGTTATATGGCTGAGGAAAACAGCTATTTGAATGTAACTACAGTCTGGCATATCCAGACCCTTTACCCTACTGCTACGTAGGCAAACGGTCAAATGTCAGACCTACCCTATGGAATGCAATTTCATATTTATATAAATATTAACAAACCAAAGCCTGTCCAGTTACAATTGGTTTGTTTGTCTTTTGGTTGCGTATGTGGTGTGCTTCTAGAGACCTTGAGGTGTGCTTCCAGTGATTTCATTGGCTGTGCAGATTAGGCACAAGTTGGTGTATATGGTGGAGGATTGCACATCATTCGAGAGTGAGGCTGCAAAGCCACTGCTAGTGGGTGGGGCTGGAAAATTTCGTACAGCGTTGAGTAAAGAATCGTCACCACCACTGGTGAAGCGCAGCACGGTGTCCAGCAGTTTACCTCTCTTGAATGTTACACTTGAGGTAGCTAAAGCATCACTGTGCTGATCTCTAGCTATGGCAGTGGACTTATTTGTTCTTTGTTAGCTTTGGCAATATAAACCACCTCAGAGTTATAGCTCAATGCAGACATGGCAGGACAAATGCCAGATCAGAGAAAGAGTCTTGGTTGGTTCTTGCATTTCTCCCTCTTAAATTTTTATTTGTTTTGTTGGCTCTATTTGCATTCAAATTGCTACAGAGATGCCTCCAGGTACAATATTTCTGTTATTAGATTCCAATACCATACGTGGCCTTAATCTTCAATCTATGGTATAGTGTCGATATTTAGATAGCACCTGTGTTTGTGTGTGTGCGTGTGTTCCTACACAACTGTGTGCACTTAAAAAAATAAGAGCTTCTTCATAGCACTGCAATGAGATCTTTTATCTCTGTATGTTGAAAGAACAATTACACATTTGTTGATGCAATCATTACTCTGTGCTTGAACGACTGTACACACTGGTGTGACGTAAACCACATGTTTCGGTGAGTATCTAGGTAAAGGGTGGACAAGAGAACGTTAGAGCTATCTTTATTATTGTACCACTTTTACAAATTTGGAGAATTGACATGTCCCCCTTGGAAGAAATGTCTTAATTAGAGTGTATATGCGGTTTTAAGCCGGTGATTCTTTGTGGGTGTTCCGTTTGTGTAGGGCTGGAAGAAGAGATGGTGCATTCTGAAGGACAACACTCTCAGATACTACAAAAATGACACAGTGAGTGGGTGGAGCCTGACAGCTCATTAATGAGTGGGTGGAGCTTGACAGCTCGTTAAT
>WLWI01004269.1_pt1:0-5000 | contig 12121 bp, 7 predicted proteins | sample 6701501 | NCBI WGS metagenome assembly WLWI01 (sample SAMN12718690, study PRJNA515312) | sponge metagenome | isolation source: marine sponge | host: Mycale hentscheli | place: New Zealand: South Island, Marlborough, Capsize Point | collected 2014-11-01
GTGAAGTTAATTTTAATGAAATTCTGGACATTTTTAAAGAAAAAAATAGGCGTTAGACTGTAATTGGTATATTATTTTATTATAAAAGTTTGTGTAAAGAAATGAGTTTGGGGGGGGAGATCAGAGGTTTGGGGGGGGAGATCCCAGGGCTCCCCCCCCCCTGTATGAAACACTGTATAGTGTCATAAATATCGGGTGCTATGATTGTTGTACCCAGTTTTGGCCCTACAGCTATTCTCAATGTGTGGTTGTCAAATCTCAGCTAAAAGGCTAGTTCAAGCACCAAACATCTTCACAAAAACTACCCGGCTGGCCAAAGCACCAAACATCTTCACAAAACTAAGTCACACGCCTTACAATAAACATACACAGAGAGAAAAGGGTAAAGAGCAAGAGCAAGGTGTGAAACTGAATACTGGGCAGACCTGCTGACAAGCCTGACAACAAAATTAACTCTCAAAAACATAATTCGGGAAGACACAAAAACATGCATCTAAAATAGTTTTATGAACTCCCTGGGACATGTCCACCGGGAACACTTCACTTCACTTCTTTGCCAGCTTGGTTGACCTGTCTAGGAGGACACCCTTTCATGTGGCTGGGCTTTCCATACTAGTATACACTTTATATATCTAGGTCAAAATATTATCTTCTTAGAATTGGTTGATTCACTAATCCTCTTTTATCTGTGTTAGGCTAAATTTTTAAAATTAGCAAAGAAATTGAAACATTGGGTAAGTTTCAATTAACATATTATATTGGCTATTAGAATTCAGAAAATTTGGTATTATTATAAGTTCTATATCTATGATGACCCCTTTCCTGTGCTTAACTTTGTTTAAACTTCTTAATGAGTATGGGCTATGAGTGGGGTGTAAGGATGACAAAAATGGTTCATGCAATTAAAAAGTTAATTCTCTCTTAGTGTAGCATTATTGCTCCAGAAGAGCCTTCCTCGGTGAAACCAAACTGATGATATGAAAATAGAATATCAAGGAAATGACAAAAATAACTTCATACGTGAAGTGAAAAAAAATAATTGCAATAAATTGATATTACAGTCAAGAAAATAGAATGAAGGGGAGATTAAAGGCTGGCTGATGTAATTAGTTCAATAAGGAATTGAAATAGAAAAGACGGAACGGACAAAAATATGATACCATATTTGAAAAACTTGGTACATCAAGCAGGACCGTGCATGTTAAAGCTTTCTAATGTTGAAAGAAAAAGGGCCAAAGTTGTAGCCTATTTTAGGTCATTTTAATGTGTGAATGCTTTTAGTGACAAAAGCTGTAACTTTTTTTTTTCTTCTTATTTCGGTCTGTTGAAAAGTGAAAGGCCTACAAAAGCTTTCTAATGTTGAAAGAAAAGGGGCCAAAGCTGTAGCTTGCTTTATGAGTGGTTGCTAAGTGACCTTGAAAACCTTCTACCAGAAGCAACAAGACTGTGCAGTAATACATGTAACTCTTAGCTAGCTACTAAAATTGTAAAAGGTATCTGCATGCATCCTAACACATGTGCACACACATGAGCACACATAATCTTTGTTGCTAGCACATTCCAGCCATTCCTCAAAGAGATACAGAAATTAACTGACTAAATCTTAATAACTCGAGAATAAGTCAGAGCTGATACATCAAGACCCAGTGTTGTGAAGAGGTGAATAAGATAATGAGTGACTTGAGACGTAGTGAAGATACAAGGTCATTCCTGGAAAGTATGTGATAAATTGTAAAGTGAAGAGACTACATGAGTGAGAATGAGAAGTTTGACTGCAATAGCAGCATTACATGAAACATATTCCTTCATGTGGCAGTTACTAAAATAAGCTCACCAGTTCCCTAAAATTTTAAAATAACAATCATCACTTCACTGATCACAGCTTACTTTTTTTTTTAGAGAATGAAAAAATAATTTAATGGCTAATTGAGAAAAATGATTTAAATTTTTTTTCTCTAATGGTACAGCAGCTCCTAAAACATACATGTACTTACTAAAACTGTCTTTAGTTATTTAACTGCATGAATGTCATCATAAAACTTCAGCAGAGAGGTCATGATACTGTCATCTGTTAATCTGACTGAACCATACACATTTACTTCTATATTCTTTTCTTTTTTATCATTATTAAGGTAGCCTTCACTTGTTTTTAAGCTTCTTATCTATTTATACACAACCGTAAGGAGAAAAAAAGTAATTTTTCAAAAATTTCAAGGGCACAAACTTACTTAAAAACAGACTTCTGTAACCCTCACACACATGTGCGCAGAGGGTTAATGAGAATGCAAGAAAATGGATTCAACTACAGGATTAAACTCTCTTCAATCTATGACATAGAAGAATTGAATTCTGTAATAGATAATTGTGTTTGTGCACTACTTCTTAACTAATTTCTAGGTAACTTCAACAATAGTACAATGTTGAGTTCATAAGTCTTGTTACATTGGATAAACTAAGACACTACTCTCATGGAAATACCACTAAAAAGCCTCTCTCCTCTAATTAAATAATAAAATTGACTATGTTAGCATTTAATACAAAACTTGAATAGAGCTAAACTACTTTTCTAACCAATGAAAATGTTGTAAGGAGCTGTGCAACAGCAGCTAGTCCTTTATACAGGAAATGTTTACAGTAATTTAATATTTGTCCAGATTGATAAGAGCAACAGCTAGTTTAAACAGGAAACTAATCCATTCCCTCCACCCCTCTTCACTCCAGCTATAAAAGAAGTGTACAAGTCAGATAAAGCAGAGCAACTCAAACGATTTTCAAATCCTAAGCTAACTATCAAAACTGCCTGCCTACACCAACTAAGTGAGTCAGTTACAACAGCAAGAAACATGAAGACTCTCTTCCTCTTTGCCCTACTGGCCGTAGCATTCACCATAACACAGGTGAACACCAAGGAGGAGGAGGAGATTCGAGGACGCAGGCAGACAGTAGAACAGTGTCAGGAAAGGGTTGTCCAACATCAAGCCTCACTTACTGCAGCTGTTATTCAAATCCAATCCTCTTGCATAGGAAATTCTTGCAGTTCTGGTTGCAGATCTGCTCTGAATACCATCAAGAATGATATTGGATGCTGTTTCGGGAAGTTAAGTGGCAACATGGCTGTTGTAAATCAAGCTTATGAGTTATGCAACCTCACTCCACCTGGCAAATGCAATTCTGCTTCTGGTGTTTTTGCAAGTATTTTTGTCATTACTTTAATTTCTGTTATTTCTTACTTTATGAACTAGTATATAAAATACACAAAACGTTGAAACGTTTAATAGCTGCAGTATTATTGGTAACTGTATCATTTTGTCATTGATTATTAAATTTTGTTTTATAAAAAGATCAGTAGAATAATAACAGTGTATATTGTGGAAAAATAGAAGCAACTATAGATTTGCAAAATGAAAATGTCATACGAATACGTATGCATGTCTATACAAAAGAATAAGATAAGTAACTGCAAAAACTAAAATAATGAAGCACCAAAGGTGTGAACCCTCAGCATTAATAAAGTACCTGCTAGCTATTAAAAGACCCAAAGAATAATTCATTTGATGTAGTATCAATATATCAATATGTAACTCATGAAAGTCGATGTGTGACTCGTGCAAGTTGAAATGTAGTTCTTGCAATGAAATGATTAGACGTAAATGCTGTGTTCATAAGAAAACATGCCAGAGACACTCATCTACCAGGTAGTTTTAACAGGGAACTCCAGCCGGTAAACCACTGAGACTATGAAGCAAAACTACAAAACTACCACAGGTAGGTGCAAGATATTTTTTACTCATGTGAGTACAGCATGACAACTGGGGTATTACCAACAATCGTTTACGATTGTAGGGGCGGGGGGGGGGGGGGGTAGCCTGCTCTTGAAATATTTAACCATATCACACTCTGACTCATGTAATAAGTACTATAATTTATGTATATATTATATATATATATATATTATATATTCTATACTAGATACCTTCGCGGTAATATTTTTAGCTTCTTGATACATGACATAATTGTTAAATGTAGAGGTCGCAATTACAATTTAATGCTATTCTTTATGCGCGAAATCTGTGGCCTTGTTTACCACATTCTGAATTCCTTCGGTTAGATCCAGGCATAAAAAGGAGAGTCTCCAGCATGGCCTTTAACCTCTAGCTCCTTCTATTCAAATTAAAAAAAAGTAGCCATGCAAAGAGGACCCTCCAAAATAGCTCACTATTCTTTCAATTCGATCAACACTACCGTTTAATACGAGTGCCCCATTGCAAACAGCTATATATAATATATATAATCATTTTTGCAAGTGATACTGGAATAATGTAGTCTAGCTTTTATCAGTAACGTGAGTGTGTGTATGTGCGCGCCAAAATACTTCTTGATTGAAGATGAGCCCTCAGGATATAACTAGTAGCACTCTGACAGTACATTATATATCCTGTGCAGTTGAATTTAGCTGCGTCTATATTAGGTGCTCATGACTTATTTCTTACAGTAGTGTTGTTTCCCAGTTTTTTTGTGTGTGCTAATTTGCTGTATGGCATTCTAAAATGGTCTCCGGGAAGTTGGTGACAAAAACTAATTGCCACCATTTTCCACATGTTGCAAAATATGTCCATGGCTATGCCCTTTTATACACGACCTCCTCAATTAATCTCTCACAATTGTTATCTTGTGCTGTATTACACGTGCTCATTATCATCAGATACGCTAGTAGTTAATAGCAACCATCCAGGTGGCAGAGGCACTGACAACGAGGAGGTACAGCAGTTCATTGACAGAAATAAAGCAACCAACAGAGGAAGATGAGAAGATGAGAAGTGACTTAAACATTTGGTACAAGTGGTGTGCGATTGTATTTCTTACTATAAACATTTTTAATGTTATATAAACTACTGCAGTGAAGATCTGTAGTATAGGATAAACCACTTGTCACACTCGTCAGAGCATGATATGGCAAGATATTCACGAGCAGGCTAATTTTTTATCACGAGCCACAAGAG
>WLWI01004269.1_pt1:10000-12121 | contig 12121 bp, 7 predicted proteins | sample 6701501 | NCBI WGS metagenome assembly WLWI01 (sample SAMN12718690, study PRJNA515312) | sponge metagenome | isolation source: marine sponge | host: Mycale hentscheli | place: New Zealand: South Island, Marlborough, Capsize Point | collected 2014-11-01
TCCCAAATAAGTGGCAACAAAAGAATGCAGTAACCAAACTGATAAACAAAAATAAAAAGGATTTATAATAATCCAATAACGTATGAAATAATTGATTATTAATACTATATATACTGCTAAAGTTAACAATATATTATTATATTTGGAAAGCTATTGTATATAGTGTCATAAATATCGGGTGCTATGATTGTTATACCCAGTTTTAGTCCTACAGCTATAATGTAAAACTACCCGGCTGGCCAAAGCACCAAACATCTTCATTAAACTACCCGGCTAGGCCAAGCACCAAACATCTTCATTAAACTACCCGGCTAGGCCATGCACCAAACATCTTCATAAAACTAAGTCACACACCTTACAATAAACATACACTGAGAGAAAAGGGTAAAGAGCAAGAGCAAGGTGTGAAACTGAATACTGGGCAGACCTGCTGACAAGCCTGACAACAAACTCAACTCTCAAAAACATAATACAGGAAGACACAAAAACATGCATCTAAAATAGTTATATGAACTCCCTGGGACATGTCCACGGGGAACACTTCACTTCTCGTGGAAATACCACTAAAAAGCCTCTCCTCCAATTAAATAATAAAATTGACTATGTTAGCATTTAATACAAAACTTGAATAGAGCTAAACTGATTTTCTAATCAATGAAAATGTTGTAAGGAGCTGTGCAATAGCAGCTAGTCCTTTATACAGGAAATGTTTACAGTAATTTAATATTAGTCCAGATTGATTAGAGCAACAGCTAGTTACACAGGAAACTAATCCATTCCCCCACCCCTCTTCACTCCAGCTATAAAAGAAGTGTACAAGTCAGATAAAGCAGAGCAACTCAAAAGATTTTCAAATCCTAAGCTAAACTATCAAAACTGCCTGCCTACACCAACTAAGTGAGTCAGTTACAACAGCAAGAAACAAGAAACATGAAGACTCTCTTCCTCTTTGCCCTACTGGCCGTAGCATTCACCATAACACAGGTGAACACCAAGGAGGAGGAGGAGATTCGAGGACGCAGGCAGACAGTAGAACAGTGTCAGGAAAAGGTTGTCCAACATCAAGCCTCACTTACTGCAGCTGTTATTCAAATCCAATCCTCTTGTATAGGAAATTTTTGCAATTCTGATTGCAGATCTGCTCTGAATACCATCGAGAATGATATTGGATGCTGTCTAGGGAAGTTAAGTGGCAACATGGCTGTTGTAAATGCAGCTTATGAGTTTTGCAACCTTTCTCCACCTGGCAAATGCAATTCTGCTTCTGGTGTTTTTGCAAGTATTTTTGTCATTACTTTAATTTCTGTTATTTCTTACTTTATGAACTAGTATATAAAATACACAAAACGTTGAAACTTTAATAGCTGCAGTATTATTGGTAACTGTATCATTGTGTCATTGATTTTAAAATTTTGTTTTATAAAAAGATCAATAGAATAATAACAGTGTATATTGTGGAAAAATAGAAGCAACTATAGACTTGCAAAATGAAAATGTCGTACCAATACGTATGCATGCCTATACAAAAGAATAAGATAAGTTAATGGTAACTGCAAAAACCTAAATAATGAAGCACCAAAGGTGTGAACCCTCAGCATTGCGGGTGTGAAACTATGTGGAACCGGTACAGTAGGTGCGAGGCCAGAGAGTAAAAAAGGGGTACACCAGTTTTTATGGCAGTAGGGTGGTGTACCAAGGCAAAAAAAATAAATAATAATAATAATACTAATAATAATAATAATAATAATAATAATAATAATAATAAATGAACAAAAAAATAAAAAATAAAAAATAAGAATAAGAATAAGAATAACTGACAGTGGAGTCTAGGGCTTAGTCTCCCAGGATGGTAGCCATAATGGGAAAATGATCAGGGTGTGTTCATTCAGAGCATTCATGTTGGGATGTTGAGGGAATTAGTGGTAATGGCAGAACAATTTGAGGTTGGCAGTAAAAGGGGGGGAATCTGTAATATGACAGTGAAGTCTAGGGTTGAGGGAATTAGTGGTTTAGTGGTAATGGCAGGGCAATTTGAGGTTGGCAGTAAAAGGGGGGGGAATCTGTAATATGACAGTGAAGTCTAGGGTTGAGGGAATTAGTGGTTTAGTGGTAATGGCAGGG
>WLWI01004270.1_pt1 | contig 12120 bp, 7 predicted proteins | sample 6701501 | NCBI WGS metagenome assembly WLWI01 (sample SAMN12718690, study PRJNA515312) | sponge metagenome | isolation source: marine sponge | host: Mycale hentscheli | place: New Zealand: South Island, Marlborough, Capsize Point | collected 2014-11-01
TGTCAGAGCTATTCAGCTTTCAAAATGAACAAAGCTGTTTATTAGAGGTAATCAATTGATCAATACATAAATATAATAAAATAAGTTTAATTTCCTTACCTTACTAGTATTGCAAGGACAAAAAAAATACAACTATAAGGTCGATATTTGACTTTCCCCCCCCTAGCAAAAAATCCTGTATCAAACCCTGGCACGGCTTATTCACCTTCTAGTTGGTGAATTCTGAGCTTCAGAACCCCGTACTATGGAAACATTTTGGGTGGACAGATGCTCAATAGTAAGCATTCCTGTAGCCATACTTTCTTCTTTTTTTTAATACAAAAAAAAAATGAAATGAATGCACTGATATTTTGGGGTTTTTTTAATTTTTATGCTTTACAGGAAGTACTACGTCAGAAAGTATAAACTAAAAATAGGATCATAATATTAGTTTTCAATCGGAGAATCAAGAGCAGTGCAACACTGAGAATTCTCAGCTCCACAACTGTCAAAATGTAAACTCTGTTTAGCTTTAGTGCCACACTCTAAATCTCAACAAATAACTTCTGACAGTCTTTTGTCACAAAAATTTATAATATTTGTAAGAATTTAAAATAACATTGCTTTGTTTAATTTGGTGGTTTTCTAGTTGTGCATAAGCTCCCTGAAGGCGTGAAGACTAGATTTTTTGATGAGCTGGAGAAAGGCAACATTTTAGTGCTGCCACACAATGGGCAGCAGTTCCAGGAGATGCTGGAGCTGGTCCTGTACAACCCCAAGCCATACATTTACCACAGGAGACTCCTGGATGCTGTTGTGAAAGTCCAAGAGACAAACTATAGTTACATGAGAGAAAGTAAGCTTAAATTAGAGTCACTTCTTCTGGACTTTGTGTATTAATAGTTTGTTTGTTTGTCTGTTCAGTTTTGGAAGATCTGACTGGAGATGAAGAAGGCAATGATCCCAGTCGTATATATTCAATGGCAGACAATATCAAGGCTCCCACACTAGTGCTATGGGGCGACAGTGACCAGGTAAGTACCTCCCCATTCCCCTTCCAGTCAGGCATCTCTCTTTCCCTTTCTTAGTTTTCTCTGTCTTAAGGACTCTGTATTGAACTAATACACTCAAATGTTCAGAAATAACCTTATTGCAATGTATTTAGATATGCCATCCGTCAGGAGCCGGGATCACTGGGAGACTGATCAAAGGTTCTCAGGTGGTTGTGGTGGAGAACTGTGGGCATGCCATGACTCTAGATCAACCTGAGAAGTGCTCCAAAATCATTCGTCAGTTCATCCACGGAGTGACGAGCAGTTCCACTGACCTATGATAACTAATTGCACCATTCCTCTCCTCTAGGAACATTTATTATTATTATTTTTTTTTAAAAGAAACAGTTGTTTATTGGCAAGTGCTGGTCATTGGTTCTAAACTATTCTCTTAATAGTGGATAATATTTATTTAGAATTTTCAAAAATAACATATCGAAGTAATTAAACAAAATATAATTAATGGAATGTTTGAGGTCGCATTTTTTTAAACGAAACAATGAATAAAAAACATGTATAACAGAAAATATTCATGGCACATACCACTCAGACCTGACTTGACTGTTGATGAGAGGGAAAAGGAGGGGGGAGGGAGTAAGAGAAGGTGAGAAATGACAAGAAAATGTATTGGAACATAATAGAGAATCATCCAGTGTCATCCAACCAGCAGTCAATGCTGTTGCTACTCCATTTGAAAGTGTCCGCCTGATAGTCTCTGTACGTCTTGTAGAGCTTGCGAGCAATTCCAAGAGTTTCGTTCAAGTCTTGCATTCCAGCCTGGGAATTAAGGATTTCTGACAAGCGGTAGAAGTCCGTGGACTCTTGCATGATCTCATCCCTCTTTCTCACCAAGATGGCCAGGCAAACAAACAGTGAATAACACTCACAGAATGGCACGGAGAGAGACTCCTCCCTCGTGATCCGTGGAGCACCGTCTTCTGCTGACACCAACTGGGACATGATGCTGGTTTCAAGCTCTGAAGGTCTGTCAAATCTGATACTGGTGGCTTCTAAAGTTTCCTCAATTCCTGCGTCGACATCCTGTATCTGATCCACAAGGCCATTAGCTCTCTGGCTTGGTCCAACTTCAGTCCTTCCATTGTCATCTGACTGTACTCTCCTCTGGGACACTAGGGGTCGGATAGGAGACTCTCTGCTGGATGAGGCAGATTTGGCAAGCTTCTCCATAGTGTCAAAGAAAGCCACAGGAGTGACTCTGGCACTGGAGGGGATATCACTGTCATATTGAATAGGTGTAGGGTTGATAGAGTGATCAGTAGGCGTGGATTTGCCGTGGATCCTCTTTGGAGAAGTAGACATCCTGCTTTTTCTCTGATCCCCAGGTGTCTTTTGCCTGGAACGCACTTCCCTCCCAGGTTTCAGAAGAGACTCGGTTGGTCTTGGGTTTCTGTCAGCAGACTTGCGGTTAGGGAGGAGTGAGTTCTTCAAACTGTGTCCTATTGCGGTGATCATACCTCCATGCTCCACCACGCCCACCCCTCTCCCTCCTTGCTTCAAACTTCGCTTCCTAGGGTGATCCATAGCTGGGCCCACATGGTCAGAGTAGTACGCATTCACTGGGTGAGAGAGAACATCTTGCCGGCTCATAGAAGTGCTGTCTGATACGACGTGTGGTTCATTATGGCTCCCCACAGCCGAAGGAATGCTTACTTTCTTCTTTGGCAATACTTTACCTTCCTCCACTTCTGAGCCAGTCACACCAGCACCAGATGGTGGCAGCCCGTTGGAAAGAAGAGTCTCAGAATTAACTCCTGAATCAGGTGAAAATACAGGTATTGAGTTCCTTAAACTGTCACCATTAGGCAATCCATTATCATCAGTTTCTTCATGCTTTTCAGCTGTTGAAATATTACCATTGGCCATTGCAGAAGAAGTCTTCTCAGTGAGGCTGGCATTGGTGGGAAAGGCTGCACCATTTTTTACATCCTCTCCAGACCTAAAGCTTGAGACCAGACCAGTTGCACTAGCTGTGCCACTCGACACGCTGCTCATGTCTGACATTTCAGTTGGCTTCTTGCTCCTGCTTCTAAAAGGCTGCTGGGTCAAAGATGAATGTTGTGCAGTCACCACTCTGCTGTTGCTGAAACTGTCGTAAAGTTCACTCTCTGAGTGAGAAAAAGAACTGGTGTCAAGCTTCTGGTTCACCAGCGCATTATCAATGGGCGTGGATTGAGGTGACATGCTCCGCCTCATCATGGGACTTCGCGCCTGGGAAGACATGCTGTGAGAAATGCTGTGGAGGTTAGAGTCCGACTGAGACCTGAGTCTCAAGTCCACTCGATCCTGGCTGATTAGAGTGAGCTGGTCGTCGTCCATGTTGTGCTGCTGCCTTTTACGTCGGAGTGGCGATGTAGTACAGCCGCTGCCCTCCAGCTCCTTACGAGCATTCAGAGACTCAACCAAAGAGCCAGAGAGGGAGGAGTTGATAGACGGAGAATGCAGGGGAGGTGAGCTCGAGAGAACCTCAACTATGACTTGCTGTTCTTGGGGGTTGGAACTCGGCTCGCCAAGTCTTGGCCCGAACTCGCTGGGTCGAGTCAGAAACGGTAGAGCTTGAGTTGGAGAGTACGACAAGAGAGACGGGTTTCTGGAGTATGAATATGACATTGACATAGTCTGGTGCAGTGGTTCAGCAGAGTACAGGCCACCGGACTCATCAAACACCTGCTGCAGCACTTCCGGAGAGTTCAGTGTCATATAGCCTGCCCACTGCGCCAAAGACTTATCTGAGGATAACGAGAAAGAGTCTGTGATGCATGCCTCTGTGGCCCAAATGGTCTCCAGTAGGTGAAAGGAGTCCTCAAAAGAAAACTCCCTCCGGCATTCAATCAGAACCATTCCAAAGAAAAGAATGAAAGGGTCCTCCTCCATATTGTTGATTAAGGAATGGTAAAGTTCCGGGTCAAGCACAGCACAAAGGTGACGGAACCGTTGTAGCTTCAGCAGAGTTCCAGCACACCACTGCTCGAAATTTTTCTTTATCCGATTAATAACGGCTGCAAAAACAATGTAGGCATCAGCTTCATTTTTCATCACATAGAGGATGGGGCTGAGGATGTCTGTCATGCCCTGGGTGTAAGCCACCTCGCCGTGCTCCAGAGTGTAGATGACGATGATGTTGATGAGCTTCTGGATGTTGTCCTCACCAGTGCTGATGCTGCTGGCGCTGTGTTCTGATTGGTGGTAATGCTGACTGATGTAACTGCTGTCTACTGGCCGGCAACTGGCAAAGAACGGGTGGTCAGAATCTGTGCGGATGGCATCTCTGTACACGGCATCCACAAGCTGCTGATGCTCTAAATGACTCTGGCCTACCCGTTGACCTAAACAAAAAACAACAAAAAACAACAACAACAAAACACAAAGGTTAAAAAATAAATAAATAAAAAAGGGGAGGGGGGGGAGGGGCTGACTTTAACACACACCAATACATGTATAAAAATAAGATGGTCATGTGGTAAAGGATCTATATAGCAGAATAGTACCCAAACGATTGTAATTGTCCACTGTAACGGAATTGGTTTGCAAGCAAACAACAACAACAACAACAACAACAAAAATTAACTTCTGAAACTAACACTCCCAATTTAAAACGCTATCACTGACAACCGTATAGCAACATCTAACCTTTAAGATGGTCATAGACCATTCTCAGCTTCCCCATGTATTGCTCCCTCTCTTCCCTGGAGGTGAGACTCGGGTGAAAGACTTTGAGCAGGTGCAACCATACTCCTCTCCGCAGGTTGTGTTTCACCCGGGTGCCTCGCTCAAAAATTTCCGCACAGAGATCCTTTACCATCTCGCCCTGCAGATCTTTAGAGGGAAGGTAACGGGAGACATCCAAGTGCTTGAGTTCTCTGGTCATAAGACCTACACAGAGGGCAAAAGGACATACACATCTCACCTATGGAGCTTTGTGATCTTATTCAACGACTTTTAGCCTATCACTACGTACCAGTCGTCTCACTTATTAAAAACTTGAGGGGAGACAAGAAGCTGTTACACACACACACACACGCACAAACTATATATAAATGAACTGCACTTATCTGTCACTTCTATTAATTTATGTGTTACATTACTCTGCAATTTTATATTTGCATTAAAGTATGTAGACATACACTTTTCATTGATGAACGATACATTCCCTTTCCCCCCTCCCCCCAAACCCCTCCCTCACTTGTGGGAAACGAGATAGGCTACTATTTATATTTCATTTATTTATTGGCGAGTGAGTGAGTGAAGCAAGTGATTGAATTAAGAGAATTATTGTGCTATGTAGTTATTTCTATTTAAATACCGTTGCTATATTGTTGTCAGGTGTAATAACTTGGCAAGTGTGCAATAACACTTGCCCGGTATTTAAACTAGTTAAAGCATGAGCGCTTAGTGCCTAGTACATTTATCGCACTCAGTCCTCGGGCCTACGGCCCTCGGGCTGTCGTGCAATAAATCGACTAGAAACTAAGCGCTCATGCTTTAACTATAACTTATACCATGGTTGCTGAGGTAACACCCATGGATTAAAAGTGATATTTTCCAGGTGATTTTTCCTGGGGCTATGATATTTTCCCGGTGTGGTGTCAATCGAATTCTTCCGTGTTTCGGGCCCAAAATTAAAATTCAATTAAAATTCAATTGAAGCAAGCCAGAAAGTTTACTTTAGCAAGTTTACTTTAGCATTGTAGCTGCCAGCTGTTATCTCCAGATCTAACTCTACCTGGGCTGCTCAGCAGTAAGCAGTAAAGCAGCTAGCTGTGGTAAATTCCTGTGGTATGAGAGCGGCAGGAGAGTTATATGTGGTAGGGCTGGTCCCATATAGGTGGATATGAGAGAGTAGTATAAGTAGTAGCAGCAACTATGGTATAAAACAGTTATGCCATGGCCAACGAGGGGTTATGGAATATAACTGTCCCGATCCCGGGACAAATATAATAGCACTTAAATATATGACCAGAAACTAGTAGAAATTTTCTATACAGTAGTAAAACTTGATTCACCAGCCATCATATCTTTGTAGCGAACTAGACTAATTTTACATTACTAAATTTCAGAGTGGCCATGTACATAATAAGATGTTCTTGAATTCTTGTGTGAAGACTACATTTTATGATCATATACCATAAGTGTCATTTGTATCAGCTTTAGAGTTCCTGTATATTCGACTGGAACTTTATTCCTTTGTAACATAGATAATTACCACATGTGTTTATTTACTTATTTATTTATTTATTTATTTAATATTTAAATTTTTGTATATTTTTATTTATTAGTTTACTAATCTATACCCTGTACCCTCATAGTACATGTCTATTCCTGGTAGAGAGGAGTGCACGGAGGAGGGGAGTCTCGATAATGTGAGTTTAAAACTGCTTTAAAACCAAATCATTTTTACAATTTTACAAGCATCATGTAGACTTAGTATGCCTGTTATCTTACTTAAAAAAATGCTCTCATTATTAAAACAGTAAATCAGTTAAAATACACATTTCTTACTTAGAAATATATTACTTCACAAATAATTATAAACAATGGAGTGGAAGTAATTGTAAAATAGCTTACATTCTGACCCCTTGGTTTGACTCTTACAGGAAACTGTACTGTCTATCTATAATTAGATAAGAATGAAGACATATTAAATTGTATATATAAATACATATCATAATTTACTTACCATTTGGAACCAAATTTTTTGTTTTGCATTATTTAGCGGAACATATTCTGTTATTCTTCGATCCTCCAAGCACTTTATTTTTGTAGATTTCTCATTTTCTAGTATGCATAGATGAAATGAACTCTCATTGGGCAAGTCATGTACACACTCAAAACCATACTGAACTCTGGCATTGGTATATTTGAGGTTTTTATTAACTTCCATAAGCATATCATATATAGTACTTCTAATATGAGTACATTGAACAGAAGTGGGCGTGGTTGGATCACACGCTCTAAATAGAACGACCTTAATAAAGTAAACACCATTAATGATAGTTACTGTGTCATAGTCATTCTTCACAAGAAATTTAATCTTGTTTCGACAAGGATCGTCTTCGTTGAGTGTCCATTTAGGATTCTGCTTGCAAATAATTGCTATTATGAGAGATGAAAATACTCCCAGGGGTAAATAGCCACTCTTATATCTGTACATAATTGGTGCTACCTCCACTGAAGATGAAATGGTTGACAGTTCGTCTTTTGTAGCACTTCTCAGTATGCTAGGCATGAAGTAGGTGACCTCAGTTCTATCTTCAGTCACAGGAAGTGGAGCTATAATTTTGTGATGTTGAAATAGTTTAATAAGATTTTTTATGGGTATTAAATCTTCTGTAATGCGATCAGCAGCTTTTTCCAAATCTAGTTGTGTAAACTGAGCTTTTGACTTAAACTTTTCAGCAGCTGCTTTTCCTACATTGCTAAATACAAATGTTTTCTTTACTAGCTGAGTTGCAGCCTCAAACAATAGCTATAGCACATACACATTACAGACTTAATAAGACAATGAAACACAATAACTGACTAACCTTAGTATCGCAAATAATGATGTCTTCGAATTCTTGTACTTCAGAATAATATAACAGTGAACCTACTCGATAGTGGAGAAACCACAAAACTTTAGGCAAATCTTCATGGCTAATTCCAAGATCTTTAGCAATGTCTCTACACTCATCCAGGGTCATAATTTGTTTCTCTTTGGAACGCATTATGATGTTAAACATTAACCACGTACAAGGAATATGTAATTTACGAAGGTTCTTCTTTATACAATTTTCGAAAGTTTGTCTGGCTTTATCAATCTCTTCTTTAGTACCGCTCATATTGTTCATTGGTAATGTAATTTGTTCTTCAGTTGCATACTCAATGATTCCTTTGTCATAAAAGTCAGTACATTCCATTGTTTTTTTCCACACTTCATCTCTTTCTTTAAATTCTTCTGTAGATATCAAATCTCTAAATGTACCCACAAACATAGCCTTAGAAGAACAAGGTATATTGTTTTCTGCCTCATTTAGTTCTGTTACTATTGAAGAATGATCTTGTTCAGCAGGAACATCTAAACAAGCTATGCTAGCTAGTGTTTGGAATGTTATTTCCTCTAAAGTTACAATAGAGTCTTCCTTTTCTGTACAGACTCCTTCTTCATCAGTAGCGTATATTTTGTAAACTTGACCAAATGAATCAGTAAGTCGACTAAATATGAGATTTAGTGAAGGCCCCATGAGAAATCGAGACATAAGATCTAAAAACTCAGTCTGTCCTCCATGGTCTGTAGTAGTCAAATATATGACATCTTCAAGTAAACATTGTACTCTCTCATAATCTTTATTAGCCATTGCTTCTTCATATGTGGGATATATTTGAGCAATATTTATAGGTAGAAAATTGCTTTTACTAGCTTCATGTGTTTGAATGAGTGCAGGTAGACTGTCTGACTCATTTGAGGATGATTTTTCTTTCACAGTGATTTTATGTGAAGAATTTGATTTCCCGTCTTCTGAAAATTGTGTGCTTGTAATTTGGGGATTTTGCACTCGTGGAGTGACTGACACATCTGCGAACATATATATAGTTATAATTATAATTGAATGCATTGCACAAGCTGTTACATAGTAATTGAACAACAATGGTAATATATTTCTATAGTTGCATATAAGAGGCAGCAATAAAGTGTTGATATTGAGATTACATTTCTGACCTTACCATTTATAGATTGATAAATGATGTCATTGAGAAAAGCAGTCTCCCCTACTAGATTCTTCTCATTCCATTGTCCTTTGTTCACAAATCCAACTGATTTTTTAATGCTCTGAATGAAGAGTTGTTTTCTGTCTGCTACTCCAGTACTTGGTAGTTCGTGGTCCATTTTAGCTTCAATAAAGTTAATGAATTCTCCAAGTAGTCGACGTAGAGTGGAACTTTTTCCTGAACGAGGTAAGCCAACAAAATTTAAGCGTCCTACAAAAATATCTACACAAGCTTGATTCTTTATGGCTTCTTCACAGGCTATTTTAATTTCTTTTTCTGTAACTATAAAGATTACAAATTATAATATTAATAACATCCTATACATTATATATTCATTAGTTCCCATTGCTATTATTGTAACTAATAATGTGTAATGAGGTTAGCTACAGCTACAATGAAATGTATTTTTCCCTGTTCTTGTTATTTGTTCTCCATTTACTTTTCTCATTTCCACTGTGAATATTATAAGCCAATGATTTAATGTCTCTGGATCTTGATGATCTATAATGTCTATCTGACACTTTTACTAGAGTGTGTGTTGTGGCTTTCATCCCAGTATAATGACCTTCTTAGGAATGTTCATTAGAGACAGCGTTCTTATTTCTTCTTCAGAGCTAAGATAAGTCAGTTTTGGGGGCCCAGCAGCATGGACATACCTTACCACCTTCAAAATGACTTAAACCAAAGTCATGTACTTCATTTACTGGTGAAGGATGACAAGAACCTTCAGTTTCCTGAGCAATATCAACAATATTCTCACTGAAATAGTCGCTTGACACTGCCTTCTCTTTAAAAATGCTGGTAAACTAAGTTGTGTAAATAGGATCTGAAATAGTTAGGGTGTGTGCATAGCTACTGGTAAATTTAGTGCACGCTAGCCTGAGGACCATAGGTCCCAGAAGTTGAAATATAATCGTTCATGAGTTTTTCCCTGTTCTTGTTGTGTTATATTTAGGGACATTATTGTTCTTCATTCACTTTCACAGTGAATATTTTAACCAATGATTTAATGTCTCTGGATCTTGATGATCTATAATCTCTATCTGACACTTTTGCTAGAGTGTAGGATGTGGCTTTCTATCTAAACGTAACAACCCATTTAGTATTCTTAGGAATGTTCTTTAGAGACAGTGTTCTTATTTCTTCTAAGCTAAGTCACTTTTGGGGGACCAGTGGCATGGAGTTATTTTACCATCTTCAAAATGATTCAAACTAGAATCGTGTGCTTTGAGCGATATCCACAATATTCTCACTAAATAGTTGCTTGACACTGCCATCTCTGCGTAAATGCTGGTAAACAAAGTTGCGTAAATGTGATCTAAAATAGTTAGAGCACGTGCGTAGCTACTGGTAAATTTCGTGCACACAAGCCCAAGGCCCATACGCCCCCAGGGGTTGAATTCTCTAAATCTACCTGTAGCTCTGCGATTATGCTTAAACTATTATATAGTATGCTAAATTAAAATCTAATATCCTCAATACAGTGCAAAGATTAAGGCTCATAATTGCTTTTATTGTTGCATGTTTTTATCATTCTCTTGTTGGTATATGATAATTGCACTGTATAACACATTATAATACATATAAAGTTAGCATGCGGTAATTACTAAAGACTTTGAAGTTTTGTTTTTTTGGCTAAAAAGAGTTAGAAAAGAGGAATAATCAACTAGATATGCATCTGATTCAATTATAACAAAGAAAATTTTGGTGATAAATCTCAACTTCAACTTTTTTACATTCCCTACTTAAAATGGTCGAGTAAAGAATATTACATTTATTTGGCAAAGGCAAATATAATAGTAATTGAAAAACAAGTAAATGAAAGATGATAATTATAAAGCACTTAGCTTATTCTAGCAGCAATACTTTAATATGATGCGTTTAAGTGCTGAGCAAACATAAAATAATCCATTGATTGGTAAATTGCATCAGTGCATCACCGTAGACCCAATTAATTTGTATTTATAGACACTACATGAACTAATTTGGCAGTTTCTTAAAAGTTTAAGTATCATTAATTCATATATTCACATAATATCGTTAGCTATCAATGGTGACTTGCTTGCTTCACCAGTTTACCAATGACATTACACAGAATCAAAAACATTTCATTATGTTTCAAAGATCAAGTATAGTTATTAATGTATTATTCTACTTACACCTTTATAATACATTAAATCATGTAAACAACTTGCATTTATATTACCTTTTAGTAGTTTCTTTGATGTTAGTCTATCTTTATTTCTCAACTCTGAAGAATGTATAATTTCAGATACTTTCCATTTAGCGGAGGAGGTTACTTTTTCTATATATAAAATGTAATTATGCATTAGTTAAATTTCATTCTACAAATTTAATAAAGAATGCTAGGCATAAACATGAACTAATTATTTATTAGTTATAGCTATCACTTCTCTATAGCACTATACATTCTATTTCCACATTCCAAAGCAATAAAAAAACTCAAATTTAAACTCAAAAGAACATTTAAATGATTCATCCAATAAATTAAATCTCAACATTACATTTACATTGAAAAGGCAATTATAAAATTCATCACAGTTTAAGCTTCTCATGTTAACAGCAGTAAAAAGAATGTATTAGGCTAGAAATTATTCAACTGTGTGGAATAATAAATAAAGTAACACAAGTAAATTATGTGAATTATTTTCTCATGCATTGAAATGATTCAGTGAATAAAATAACACAAGCCATCAGACTATAGTATGAAAATATTAATTAAATAATCATGTAGCTATTTGTAGCTGATATTTTGTTTTATGGTTGACAGTACCTTACGTGATTTCTATTAAAAACTATGAATAGCTTGTTTGTTTTTACACAGTTTTGTGAGTGGGAGACACAAATAGTTGTGATCTTAAATTGTAAAGACTATTAATGGATTGCCTTTTCTTGAGAAGAAACTGTCAATGTCAAGTATGCTTGGACAAAATGATACTACCCAATTATATAATATCAGCTATTTTACTATTTCGGTAACATGAACTCATCAAAAATGTGACCGGATAAGGGAAAATCCGCCTAAACGCGGCAAACAATTCTTTTCAGTATCACCGGGTAAAGCCTTATGGGTCGATTTTTTTCGAAAAATTTTTTATGGCAGAAATGGATAGACACCAGTTAGCTCTAGCTTATGACGTAGTTGTAAGCTCTGGCGTGCTCTAGAACTCACACTACGAGGCTAGAAACACTAGCCGGTTGGACTCGTGTACGGAGAGTTGCTAAGAAATTATTGGCGGGCTTTTCACTAACAGCTGGGAAAAAACTGTAGCTAACTAATTCACTTACTATTCTACATAATTCA
>WLWI01004271.1_pt1 | contig 12119 bp, 9 predicted proteins | sample 6701501 | NCBI WGS metagenome assembly WLWI01 (sample SAMN12718690, study PRJNA515312) | sponge metagenome | isolation source: marine sponge | host: Mycale hentscheli | place: New Zealand: South Island, Marlborough, Capsize Point | collected 2014-11-01
AGGGAATGCTATTGCGACTATGGCCTCTACTTATAGATGCATTAGATCCAATTGCACACATTCCATATCCTGAGATACATGTACAAAAAGTCGTGTTGTAAGGTATATAATATACCATAGGTAGGAAAGCCATGCAGTTGCTATGCATTCAGTGTGGTGGGTGCTAACTACATAAACCTCATCATTGTACTAACAGCACATGGCAGTCTACGTTTGTCAGTTGTACATCTCACTATATTAATTTCAGCTCCCATGACTTTTACATATATCTGACCTATTGCATCGCTCATGATGACACTAACATTGCACAGGACCACAACCTCCACCTATTTTTTAACCTATGGCACATATCTAAATACAAATTGCATAACAATCAGTTCAGACACATTTCTCTATACCTTAATTAGCTTTTTCTTTTTTAACCAGCCAAGAGAAAACTGTGTTTTGACATTGCAGAGCTCTTCTTCGATTGCACAGTCTAAGCATAATGACTCATACTGTTATGTATATTAGTATGTATGTAGGTGGGTGTGGTATTTCTAGTATTGTGTGGGCAACCACGATAATTACTGCACTGGCAGCCTATGCTGCTTTTCTTTTCCTATGGTATCTTTTTTTCACCTTCGTTAGCTGAACACAAACATAGTATTGTTCACTCACTGTATATTTAGTAAACGGTATGAGTATAAGCAGACTGCAGAAGAATTTAAATATATTTTGTAGGTATGCCACTATGTTTCCTGATAGTTAGCTAGTCTAATTTAATCGTTGTTATTCAAACCGTTTTATATCTGAATTTTATCAAGCCACTGCTATACTGTATAATTAATACCTAGCTAGTTAGTCTCGTACCATTTACCAATAGCATAAAATCTTGTCAGATGTTACACAACTTCATGCTCAATACAAAACGCACACATACATACCACATAAAAGCTGTATGGTATATTATTATATGCTTATCCAAACTGTGAAGGAGTGTTGATGGTGTACTTTGCTGCATGAGGAAAAACCATATTTGGTTAAGCTGCAAGCAGTCTATGTTCTCATTTTTCCCCCTCAAAAATTGTAGCTATATTATTATGAGCTGAGATAGTATATAATTTAACCTATATTAAATAATGTTAGTGCTTAGTCTCAGTTACTTAGTGTGTATGTGTGTGAGTGCCTGTATGTTTCGTAAGCTTCCACTCATGAGTATATTCGTGTGTGGAAGTTTAAGATTCCTTTGCAAAACCCCACTTTCCTGTAAGTTGAAAGCAGCATAGTTAAAAGTGAAAGCAATATTCAGTATAAGCAAGATTTTTTTTGATAGCTAGTTTGTTCTGTGGTCAACTTGTTTACATAAACTCACTCCACAGTTTGGTTCACCCACTGCTTAATAAACTTTTTAGAGCCGGCCCAGCAAAGAGCACATAAACTTGAAGTGAATCAGAAAGTAAAGTATTCTAATGGTGGAAGCTATGTGTACACATCAAAGAATGGTATACTAATTTATAGTAGTATCCATTCAATGTTTATGATATTGCTTCCAGTTGATATCTAATTTTACTAACAAATACATTACAAAATCAGGTAAGATTGAAAGCATTGACTGTATGTGGAATTCCACATCTTAATTAGTCATGACAATATTCCCGCATCACGTAAAAAAAATGGCAGCAACAAACAATAGTGTGAGAGACCTTCAAGGAACACAAGCTAATGAACTGTAATTTTATGCATGTAAACAAGTATATCATATTTTGAGCACATCATTGATCAATCTCATGGGATATACTATCCACCACAGGTATGTGTCTAGTGTCAATTGATTCTTACTAGCTCACTGAGACTTCCCCTTGCGAGTTTAACTTCAGTGAGTAGCATATTAGACTTCGGACATTTCAGATCTAATTCATTGCATTGAAATGTACTACAAGATACCTTAAAATATCCCTAGCAAATACATCCATTGTATAAACAATATTGTTGTCTTCGCTCTAACTTTTTAATACCTAACGAAGCTGCAATGGTTTACAAAGAGAACTACACAAGATCACAAACAGTTAATTCCCGCCCACCTAACCATTGTGTTGATGTGCTGCTGCATAACAACAACAACAATAAACTGTAAATTGTACTTGGACATTATTGTGTGGACTGTCTGGAGCCATAAACTTGTTAAGTTACAAGGTTGAATGTTGGAGTACATATCCTATTGAGGCTTGTTGTATGGTTTCGGCATGAAAGCAATACACCATACAGTACGCAATGATTCTCCTTATATGGCCGAACTCTGCATGTTTGCTAGAAGAGATTGACACGTAGGCATAATGATCACATAAACAGTAGCAGATGAGACATGTGACAGCATGCTAAGTGAGCTAGATAAGAGATAGTGAACAGGCTGCTAGTTTGAAGAAAAAAGTGAAATCCCCTCTAAGATATTTTTTGTATCTAATCCCCATAAAATAATAATTTAGTCACGATACACCACACACATACATGTTACCATGATTACAGGATGAAGAGAAGTGCAATGAAGGATTATGATGCATGAATTATAAACACTGGATTAATTGTGCTATATAAAAAATATTTGATCAACATTTAAGTGATAAAACTTGTCTGTTCTAATGAATGAAATAAAATCACCAGAGATTGCTACAATAGGTACTAATTAGTGGTATAAAAATCTAGTTATGGCACGATTTGAACATACTTGAATTGTTGCACTCTGTTTGTCATGTCTTCGCTGCTGATCTAATACCCACCTCAGCATACATGATGTCAGCTTGTGAGGAATTGGTCAATGTTGGATTCTTAACTGAAGGAATATTGTCTCCATTCTCGTTAATATTGGAAGTGGACGAGATCTCTTCACCATCTGGTTTATATTGAGGGATGGATGGGGCCTCATCATCTGGTAGAATACACTCAGTTGTAGTCTGCTGTGTAGGTGTGGCCAAAGGTTTGTCTTGTTCTAAGACATGATAAACAGGTTCCTAGAAAATGAAAATCAATTGTGTATTACAGCAGTGTGATATAACAATTATGATGATGCCAATTGAGAATGGTATAAACCCTCACTGCACAGTAACTGAGCTTGTAATAGAAAACAAAACAACATTACAGTTTCAAACGCTAAATTACTAGCAATACTTACTCCACGAAGCTCCGAATAATTTTCATCTGCCAGTTTAGTTTGTTGTTTCTTGTGATTTGTGTCATTCAAACAAGCATACATTCCATCAATGCCAGTTTCCACTGTTATGTCTGTCTTCTCAAAAGTACAAGCTTGGTTTCCAGAATTGAGGGCCACTTGAGAATTACTACTGCCCTAAGGATTACACCACCATTAGCCAGCATAGCAAATTGTATTGGAAATGTTAATCTTTAAAGTTTAAACCGGATCATGGTTCATGAATTTAGAATCAAATAGACTAATGAATAATATAACTTTTGTTTATTTTATACTGTCTGCTTTTGAAACCAGGTGTATTAAAGTTTCTCTATCATTTCTTTCTCACTTGTACATCTACTGCTATTGTTAACTTACATTAATTTCTACCCATAGTCCTCTGTTTACTTGAGATCTTTGAAATGAAACACAATAATCATATTTTTTGACATATTTAAATGGACTCAACTAACCTTTGAAACATTTGTAATGTACAACATCCACAACAACAGTCTATAATAATATGCAACATTTATAATATTTTATGTATATATAGTGAATTGACTTACTATGGTGACAAAGGCAGATGACTAGCAAGAGAGTGAATATTGAAACTCCAATGGCCACAACGAGTACTACAACACTTGCAACTATTGCTATTACTACACTGCCAGAATCTGTTGTAGTAACTATTGTATAGTCACTAGGGTCTGCTGTAAACAAATTGAAAATTTGCTATTATTATCATAATTATAGGTAATCTCTAACCTGTTGTACTAGAGCATAAAGAAATTGGATTGACTTCAAATTGCACGACAGAAGTTCTATTATTTTCTCCATTGACATCAGCAATTGTGGTTAGATTATATAGTGTTTTCAATTCCATATTCACAGAATCAGAGCTATTTGTTATTATGGTATAATTACCATCAGTGGCTCGTGATAATGTATGCATACAGTTGTAGGAGCATTCAATTATATTATATTTACATGTTAAATTATAGTCTTCTGCATTCATTGAAGGGCAAACATTGAGACCTATTGCACCTATAATATAATAGAATAAATATTTACTTCTTTTGGACTCTATTTTATAACTTACAAAGTAAATATGGTTCAGAGTATCCCAGTCCTAGACTGTTGTTAGATTTGATTGTTAAGTTATATACTAATTGTTCTTCTAAACCAGTAATACTGACAGTGGACAATGGGCTAGCCATTGTCAGTGGCATAAATGTTCCGTCCATATGATTTCGAAGCATTGCAAAATACATCGTTTGTTTATTGCGACACTCCTGCGGTATCTGTATAATATTGGATAATAACTTATGTTAATTACAATAGTCAACTAATACTAACCTGTACTGTCAGATTTAATGAGTAGGAGTCCTCCACTCTAAATAATGAATACTCAATATCATATGTAGAAGGTATGTAAGGTAGAGTCTTGTTTACACATGAAGGTGAACTTTTTCCTACTATATTAGTAGCTGTGATACACATGGTAAATAGATCACATGACCTCACCCCTTCCAGTGTGAAGTTATAGGAGTCAGTATCAGTCACATACTCAGTGATGTCTTTCAATTGACTTGGACTCAAGAATGTGAGAGTAATAGTGAAATTAACAGATACTGTAGGAATGATTCTATATTCCCATGATGTCATCAATAAATGTCCATTAATAAATATGCCCAATTCCTTAGGAGGATCTGGAACATCTGCAGTTGGTGTATATTAAAAAGATATCATGCAATTACCTTATTCTAAGAATTGTATGTCTTATCATTAAGGCATAACTAGTTGAAAATAATTATGTTTATGGTAATTTCTTTACGTATTTTAATATAACAGTCAAGTCAGTAGTTTTTTGTTCTCCCCTGCAAATAAGCATATCTAGATTACTAACTTTCTGTTTCTTGAAGGAAGTACCACATTTTACTCCTACTACTACCAGTTTGAGCATAAACAAGCAGTTGCCACAAACAAAGTGATGGACAGTGCACAAACAGGCACTTACCACATTAAGGTCAGTGGTCATTACAAAGGTACATTAGGGAATCACTAAATTTCGTTGAGAAGCTACTATGGCTAATACTAGAGTGAATGGTACAAAAAATAGTTTACTTGATATTATATAATGTGTAAAGTTCAAGGCAGTTTTCTTTATTTTTTAAATATGAAAAATGATCAAGGTTTTGCAACTAACTCTCATTAGATTTGGATTCAACAAGTACAAATTGGCCAAGACAGTTTAAGAAGTTACATTATATACAAAAAATAAGGTTGGCTAAACAATCTAGATTCTATCCTGGACTGTAAGCCATATAATGAGTCCATAGGTTTCATTATTAAATTGTTCTACTATTACTGGCGAGCGAGCGAAGAGAGCGAGACAGTATTAGGGGTGGATAATGCAAAATCGGGTATATGTTATATGCATGTATGGATGGTGCGTGTGCCCCTTAAATGCACGCGCGGGGCACGCAAAAACACGGCTGTTTAGGCTTGACCCCAGTTTATTCTGAAACTACAGCATTAAGCAAGCCTTACTTTATGCTTAAGCGCAAAAGTGTGGGAAAACTCCTGCGAAAATGCTTCTTTTCAAGAAACAAAAAGTTGATTCGACCGGTTACTATGGCAGTGAAGACCCTTTTGCAGACTTAATTTCAAAACTTCGAATTTTCGGGGGGGTGGGGGGATACGGAGTGACGATTGTTGGTTGTCAAGAGCCATTGGTAGTCAGAATGCCGTAGTATTAATGCTAAAGAAGCTACTACTACTCGAGGGAGCTGAGGTAAGTACGTAATTCCATAAGCTAAGAGCTTGTTGTCAACAGTGACTGGTAAATTCAAATAGTCAGAACGGCTCAAATTTGGTACTACAAAAGTTACCACTGCTCAAGAAAATGAGGTAAGAAAGTAATTTTGTGTTTGTGTGCTAAAATTGATTGTCTTTTGTTTTTGTAGCTGAGAGCTTGTTGTCAAGAATTTGAAGAAATTCAGATAGTCAAAGTAACTTAAATTTGATACTACAGAAGTTATCAGTAGGAAATTGAGGCCAGTAGTAATTCCATATTTGTTGGCTATAAATTACATATAATAACACTGGTTTATTTTTTAGTTACTGGTAATTGAGATTATCAGAATGGTTGATGTTTGATACTACAAAAGTTACCATTAATCAGGTAAGAGAGTGATTTTGTATTTGTTTGGTGAAAATAAAAGGTCATAACTGCTATTATTGTGTTTACATGAAGTAAGCTAAAACATAGTAACATTTTATGTTACCTAACTATCAGGCTCGCTCACCATTTGTGCTCAAGCACAGTATTAGGGGTGGATAATGCAAAAAATTGAATATATTTTGTGTATATATGGATGGCTGAAACTACAGCATTAAGCAAGCCTTACTTTATACTTAAACGCAGAAGTGTGAAGACAAAATACCAGCGAAAACGTTTGCTTTTCAAGAAACAAAAAGTTGTTTCGACCGATTACAATGGCATTGAAGACCCTTTTCCAGACTTAATTTCAAAACTTCGCCGTTTTCGGGGGGATACGGAGTGCCGATTGTTGGTTGTCAAGAGCCATTGGTAGTCAGAATGCCGTAGTATTAATGCTGAGGAAGCTAGTACTACTCGATGGAAGCTGAGGTAAGTAGGTAATTCCATATTTGGTAGCTAGATATGCAAAAATAGCTCTGGCCTTTCTTTTATGTAGCTAAGAACTTGTTGCCAACAGTGACTGGTAAATTCAAATAGTCAGAATGGCTCAAATTTGGTACTACAACAGTTAAAGAAAATGATGTAAGAAAGTAATTTTGTATTTGTGTGCTAAAATTGATTGTCTTTTGTTTATGTAGCTGAGAGCTTGTTGTCAAGAATTCGAGGTAATTCAGATAGTCAAAGTAACTTCAATTTGATACTACAGAAGCTATCAATACTCAGGAAATTGAGGTAAGTTATTTCCATATTTGTTGGCTAAAATTACAAATAATAACACTGGTTTATTTTTTATCCTAGCTAAGAGCTTGTTCAAGAGTTACTGGTAATTGAAATTATCAGAATGGCAGACGTTTGATACTACAAAAGTTACCATTAATCAGGTAAGAGAGTGATTTTGTATTTGTTTGCTGAAATGAAAGGTCATAACTGCTATTACAGTGTTTGCATGAATTAGCTAAAACATAGTAACAATACTGTAGTTTTATGTTACCTAACTATCAGGCTCGCTCGCCATTTGTGCCATGCACACCAATAGTTTATACGTACGTATGTCATTTTGTACTTTGAGCCTCCGTATTTTGCATTCGCTTCGCGTTCGACCCCGTCCCAAACTTCACTAAACATAATCCTCTGGTTTAGCGACCATTACCCGTATCACCTTAGAAATTGAATTGTTTACCGCTTTGAATTCTTTTGCGAGTGCAGTTAAAACTCAAAAACTTATGGGAGCTCCAATTCTATTTGAGTTAGTCGCTAATTGTCACAGTTATAAGCCCTACTCAACAGCATTTACTTGAAAATTCATTGTCTGCTAGACGAAACATGAAGGTAAGTCTTGCGTAGGTATGTTCAGTTGTGTGAAAGTATTGTGCGTTACAACTACTATTAAGAATGTCACAAAGAAAACTTTAAATAATGTGACTTGATTTTGTTGCTTTTTTTTCAATTCAAACAGTTGCAGGGAGCAGTTACTATGGCATTGAATCTCCTTTACCGTATACGTAATTTGAAAACTCGAATTTCTTTTAGTAGCTTGAGTGTTAGTTGTTAAAATCAATCATTTAACAATAGTGTAGCTTAAGGCTCGCTCGCCATTTGTGCTCAAGCACACCACTAGTTTATATATATATGTTAGGACATACGTATGCCATTTTGTACTTTGATCCTCTCGTACTCTTGTGTTAGCTTACCCACCCAAACTTTACTAAACGGAATCCTCTGGTTATCAATCATTACCCGTATCAACCCAGAAATTGAATTATTTACCGCTTTGAATTTTTTGCTGGTGCAGGTACAACTAAAAAACTTACTGTAGTTCCATTTTTATTGAATTAGTGGCGGTGGTAAGTTAATACACTATTTGTCATATGTATAAGCCCTACGCAACAGTATTTACTTGAAAATTCATTGTCCACTAAAAGTAACAACGAAGGTCGTGCATAGGCATGTCCAGTTGTGTGAAAGTATAGTGCATTACAACTACTACTTAGAATATCACAATAAAAAAGTTTAAATAATGCGACTTGATTTTGTTGTTTTTTCCAATTCAAACAGTAGCGAGTAGTGGTTACTATGGCATTGAATGCTTTACTGTATATACGTAATTGGCAAGCTAGCAAATCTAGCAAAGCGAGCGAGACACTTACAGGGACAACACAATTTTGAAAATCGGGGACGTTTGTTTGTTTATATGTTTGGACGTACTTATGTCATTTTGTACTCTAACCCTCTTGTATGTTTGTGTTCGCTGGGTGTTAGACCCTGTCCCAAACTTCACTAAACAGAATTCTCTGGTTTATCGATCATTACAAGTATCATTCTAGAAATTGAATTGTTTACTGCTTTGAATTCTTTTGGGGGTGCAGTTAAAACTAAAAAAACTTACTAGAGTTCTATTTCTATTCGAGTTAGTGGCGGTGGTAAGCTAATAGCTAGTTATATGCCCTACTCAACAGTATTTACTTAAAAATTTATAGTCCCCTAGACTAACCGCGAAGGTAAGCCTTGTGTAGGTATGTTCAGTTAAGTGTGAAAGTATTATGCTAACAATACATATTGTTACTTACCATAAATAGTCACATTTATAGTATGTGGAACTAGGACACGGTTTACAACAAAAAAGCAACTCAATCCTGTCACTGATGTCTCTGTTGTGTTTACTGTTATTAATACTGTATTATGATATTCATTCACATATCTTCCAGTAAATCCAGGAATACTAGACTCCTGATTAGATGCTGGTCTAAAGTCCAGTTCAGTTCCATTCTTCAGAATTATACCCCATCTATCTATAGGATCAGCTCCTTCCACACGGCATGTGATACTCCTCTGTGTGTTGACAGGAACAGAAAGTGGGCCAATTGGGGTAAACTCAACTAAAAAGAACAGCAACAACAAAGAATAGTATATACAAGTTCTTCTACCGTTTCTAATTTTCATGATTAACTCAGCCTGTGGCCATTGCTCAAGGTCCAGTGTCAGATACTTGCAACAGTGATACAATATGGCCATATAGAGCACAGTTGACTGCTGATTGGGCTTAAAAGTATATTTCAAGTAGCAGAGGAGGCTGAGTTATATTCTTGCCAGATAATTTGTGTGGCAGTAAAAAAAACATAAAAAAACAATAAAAAACGGTCTTCAGCTATTCCATGTTTAAAATACCACTTTACTATATAGTTTAAAGCTTTCATACAATCCTTATCTACTGCAGCTTATTCACTCCAAGAACAATGGAATACAGCCTACCTTGACTTAATGACTGGGCCAAATAGAGAAGTAGCAATTTTAGCCGTGACATCGGATTGCTTCTTGAGTAACCTAGGAAAGTCTTACACAAACTTTCGGACAACAACGACGAGACACTATAAGCTACCAGAAAAATTAAAGCTACAGCTACAACTTTTGGTGATTACCCAAATCATATTGCTACAGTCCCCAGATACGCCACATCAAAAAAATTCCTGGCAACAACAAATGTAGCTAACGGAAATATGTGACAGTACTTGGGAAAAGGGACCCAACAGAGACAAAAAAATTTTTTTTTTTGGATTTCCTTTTTATTGGCCCACAGGTATCTCCTACTCTTTAGCTACACTGACACCAACATTTGAGTGGCTGAAACCGCTGTTAAATGTCCAAGCGCCCCGTTTAAACACAGTCACCCTTTACTCTCTATTTTGACCTTCCGTGCGTGTTGGAAACAGAACAAAAAAAAAGAAGCCCAAAACCCAAAACTAAGTCTATACGCATATAGTGCTATTTAAAACCATACCTGTCTAGTACTCTTCAGCAAGGTAGGTCTAAACTGAGTAACCCCAACTATAACTTACTGCCGTTCAGCTGAGCGTAAATAAAATCTAACGTAACCCGTAACACGGACTTCCAGTTAGATTACGGAATTCAACTTGCCGCTCGTATATTTAATGAACCAAGCAGCTCCTGCCTATAAACTTGGTATCAAAATACTCCTTATGAAGTGCTCTACACAGTGGTATGAATAACTCATTTTTCAATTTTTAACGCAATTGGTCACATATACATATCCCAGCTAATAGATTTTTGCTCACCAATGCTTTCAACTATCTTAGTACTTTCATATAATTGCGACACTACTATTTTAAATTAAAATGGGTGTGATTTCAACGGCCGCGTACATATAGTTTCAAATTTGCTTCCTACGCCCCTCTGCAAGTATGCACCACTTCAAGGAGAGTTGTTGGTTCTTAACTTGGTACAGGGTTTCGGTTGCATAAACTTTGGAAAGTGAAGCCTGGTTAAAGGGTCTCCTTCTCTGTCGGTGGCATTTACACTCGCGCCTGCGGCACCCTGGTAAATGCTCGCCGACAGACTCATCACACGCGGTACTCAATGATTAATCTATACTTATGGTATATTGAACTCAGGTACTTCTATAAAGTGTTATTGCGTCCAGTTAGAGTTAATTTCCAATTTTTCTGTTCTCATAATAATTTTTTCATGGTAAATAAAAATACATCATTTTGAGATATATGTGTTATTTTTTTTATCTATCAGTGCATTACTACTATTATTATTGTGTGTTTTTAGATGCAGTGGACATTGTCAAATGTTATTTAAAAAACTGTGTCATTATTCAAAAAAAATATTAGAATTATCCTATAAATTTTCTTATTTTTCTCTTATAATTAATTGAAACATGAAGATTGCAGCTAGTAGTATAAAGTTGGTACCTTTTATGAAATGAAAGAGTAAAACTATCAGTCTCTTACTGAATTACTCAATAATAAAGCTAATTAATCTTTCTGTGAAGACTTTGGGTAGAGTACAGCGACCGTGAAGTGGGTAGAGTACAGTGACCATGAATTGAGGAAAGTACAGTGACCATGAATTGAGTAAAGTACAGTGACCATGAATTGGGTAAAGTACGGTGACCAGGAATTGGGTAAAGTACGGTGACCAGGAATTGGGTAGAGTACAGTGACCATGAATTGGGTAAAGTACAGCGACCATGAATTGGTAAAGTACAGTGACCATGAATTGGGTAGAGTACAGTGACCATGAATTGAGGAAAGTACAGTGACCATGAATTGGGTAGAGTACAGTGACCGTGAAGTGGGTAAAGTACAGTGACCATGAATTGGGTAAAGTACAGTGACCATGAATTGGGTAGAGTACAGTGATAATGAATTGGGTAAAGTACAGTGACCATGAATTGAGTAAAGTACAGTGATAATGAATTGGGTAGAGTACAGTTGAATTGGGTAAAGTACAGTGACCATGAATTGGGTTAAGTACAGTGACCATGAATTGAGGAAAGTACAGTGACCATGAATTGGGTAGAGTACAGTGATAATGAATTGGATAAAGTACAAGGATCATGAATTGGGTAGAGTACAGTTGAATCAAGGGTAAAGTACAGGGACCATGAATTGGGTAGAGTACAGTTGAATTGAGTAAAGTACAGAAACCTTGAATTGGGTAAAGTACTGGTGGCCATGAATTGGGTAAAGTACGAGTGGCCATGAATTGGGTAGAGTACTGTGACCATGAAGTGAGTCAATTACAGTGATCAGTAAAGTACAGGTACCATGAATTCGGTAAAGTACAGTGATAATGAATTGCAGAGACCTCAACCTCAATATTTGCAAAAGAGTGACAGTTTAGTGTAAAATGAGTGAGACGAGTGTCAAATGAGTGAGATGTGGAAAACAGTCATGCTTGGTGATACACGCCCATGCACTTTGGTTG
>WLWI01004272.1_pt1 | contig 12117 bp, 12 predicted proteins | sample 6701501 | NCBI WGS metagenome assembly WLWI01 (sample SAMN12718690, study PRJNA515312) | sponge metagenome | isolation source: marine sponge | host: Mycale hentscheli | place: New Zealand: South Island, Marlborough, Capsize Point | collected 2014-11-01
CACCGGCATCCCTCTACTATTTTGTTTCAGCTCTATTTGTCGGTGCACGATCGATAAAATACTAATCATTATAAGTGTTAATGGTAGCGATATAATAGTCTAAGACAAGGGAAAACATAAACGAAACAAATGGAATTAACATGAAATAAAATATGATAGTTTTTGCAATTTTTGCTTTTACGGCTAATGATTTTTCCCCATAGTGGTTTGCCAGCTCCAGAATCAATTTTGTTAGGTAAAGCAAGAACGATATTCCACAGCATATTGCTAATTGAGCATTTACAAAAAGGTAAACGTTATTGGGTATTGAGATCCACCAGACGACAAATGGTGATTGAATCATTAGCGCCGCAGCAAAAAAGCGTAAATTAAATACTGTTCGCTTCCAATGTGGTATATTTTCAAAATTAAGTGGAAATTGATAACAGACCCAACCTAAAAACACATGGGGAATCGTACAAAAAATATCGAACTGTCCCAATTCGTTCCTTCCCACCGATGGATGGACAATAATGATAATGATTGCAGCAAAAATAAAAAGAAGAGAATCAAGTCTTCGGATAATCTGTAGGGTATCAAATGAGTACATTTTGGAATTAACTGTATTAAAATTGATCTTACCTGAAAATCGAACTATGTTAATTTAACATTTTAACAAATCAACGTGAATCGTAAAAGGGATTTAGGGCTTATGGGCACAAGCGGCATGAAGTATATGGTGAAATCTGGCGACGGGAGCGAATACGGTCCGGTAGATCAAGAAGCTTTAATTCAATGGGCGCAATCTGGAAGACTTACCTCAGATTGTGAAGTCCGTAATGCGTTGATGCAGAAGTGGGGACCTGCGGCAAAAGTGCCGTTTTTAGAAGAAATAATTGCAGCGCAATCTCATGGCAATAATGAGGGATCGGGCGCTGGGAAGTTGGCAGATTTGATTAAACCTACAACCGGAAATCAATCTAAGGGGGGTGCGTTTAAATTCACCTCTGCAACTGTAGGTTTAAGGGCCGCAGCCTAGGTTATTGACGCGATTATCCTCGGGCTAATCGGATTTGGATTGCTTGTGGCAACGGCATCATTTATTCAGAACGGCATGGCTGAAAAGCAAGCATTTATCCTTCTAACACTTGGGTTTGTGTTCTGTGTGCTAATGTACCATGCCTTACCGATGGGATTTATGGCGCAAACAATAGGACAACTGGTCTAGGGAATTATGGTTGTAAGAGATGATGGTGAGCCTGTTTTAATGGGCCGCGCATTTGTGTTTGCTGTCGCTTATCTGTTATTTTTTTGGAGCACTTTACTTTTTTCATTCTGTTTGCCGAGTAAAAGAGCCATTCAAGATTTTATAAGTGGTATTCGTGTTGTTAAGACAACTGTGTCAGCCTAACAGTCGATATAGTGAACTATTCCGAACCCGAATAACGTCACAACTCGTTGATATTATGTGATATGATGGCTCACAATAGAAAATTTCTGAATAAGCAGGCCCGGGAGATGCTTTATCCGCGCATAATCTCAATGCCCTAGGCGCTAATAATTTATTGATGGTTTAAAGTTTTATCAATAAGATGGTTAAGTGCCAAATTCTGAGCGCTGTTGGAGTTCTCAATTTCAGTTGTGCTGGTTATCCGGTACAGGAACGCGGCGGAACCGCCTGCGCATGCTTTGTCGCGTCAAGAGCGATGAACTCCAACAGCGCTCCGGAAATATAACTTAACTCATTTATGTACAATGTGTTAACTTCTTAAATTGACGCGAATGCGTAACGCGGGATCGAAAAAGCTACTGCTTGCAGTATAGTTCATTAATAAAAGATATTAGCTAAATTGAAATGGGATCAGAAGTTTGTGCAATAATAATCAAATATCTCATATCCCGGGTCGATGCTTTTCTAAATTAATCTTCCGATACATACTTGGCGAATTCCTGATCGTATTATTTGCCTGTATTGTTTCGTTTCTTGCGCTGTTTCTTATTATATCGCTTGTTGACAATCTGGAAGATTTTTTAAAACATAATGCCAGTGTTATCGATATTGTTCGTTATTATATCCTTATCCAACCTGAAAATTTAGTACATATTCTTCCCATATCGCTCATTATGGCAACGATGTACTTTATCGGAAATCTTTGCCGGAATAATGAGTTGACTGCATTTCGGGCATCCGGAATATCAATTACTCAGTCTTGTTTGCCAATAACCTTTGTTGCTATTATTCTATCGATATTTAGCTATGTGAATGCAGAATTTCTTATTCCATCAGGTAGACAGCTATCAACCCGATTAAAAGAGAGTATTGTTGATCCATATAGTAAGCGGATACGTCAGGAAAAATCATACCTGGCATTCAGAAATAAGGGAAAAAATAGAGACTGGTTCTTTGGCGATTTCAATTCTCAAGGCATTTGTCATGAGGTAAATATCACTCAATTCAGGGATGATAATAGCATCGATTGGCAGATGTACGCTAAGACAGCGCAGTTCACGGAATCCGGATGGTTATTTCAAAATGTTATTTTAAAGCGATTTGATCCCGATGGATATCTACTTTTAGCGGAGCCGGAGCATCATCCAACCTATACACTGCCAGTTTTAAGTGAGAATCCCGCAAAACTGTCATTTTCTTTTGGAATTAAACCACTAAAAGATTTTACGATCCTAAATATCTTTAAAATACTGCAATCTAAGGAACAAAAGATATCAAAAAATACACAAGCTGTATTAAAATCACACTTATACTTTAACATATTTTCCCCATTGTCCTGTATAATCGCCATATTTCTTGGAATACCAATGGCGGTTACACAGGAGCGGAGCAGTAATATGAAAAGTTTCATTGCGGCGCTCAGTATAATGGCGATGTACTATTTATTGTCGCAATTCTTTTTAGTTTTAGGAAAGAATCAATTGCTCCCGGCAGGATTTGCAGGCACAGCGCCGTGCATATTTTTTTTCAGTTTGGGTATTTGGAAAATGAATCGATTATTTTAAAGAGCAATGCTTAACCTGATTAATTCATGCGATTCGTCGCGAAAGCACTTAACTCGCTCATAATAAATTGATTAGAGAATTTTTCACGGCGAAAGTGAATTTTCATTCACTGAGATGTGAAATCGAGCTAATCGGCTTATTTGAGCAGAGATTAGGGCTCGCAGCAGAATACTGATGAATTATTCAGGTTAAGGTTCAAATAAGTGGCGGCAAGAATAAATTACAGACGGTGCGTTCATTTCCGCTCATTAGCTTTGGCGGCAGCTTCTTTTGCTTTTTCAACAAGTGTTTTAAACGAATCCGGGTCATTAATTGCAATCTCGGAAAGAACCTTGCGATTGAGCTGTATATCTAACAACTTCAGTCCATGAATAAAACGACTATAGTTAATGTCATTTTGTCTACATGCCGCATTAATACGAATGGTCCAAAGCCGCCTATACTGGCGTTTTTTCTGTTTACGGCCAGTATAAGCCATCGCATTTGCTCTATCAACAGCATCGTATGCTGTACGTATCAATTTACTTCTGGAACCACGAAATCCTTTCGCTCTATCTAAAACCCGCTTCCTGCGTTTTCGTGATGAAGGGGAACAAACGACTTTTGACATATACTTGTCTCCTAATTTTTTCTATAAACCATATCGCAATTTAATAAAATAACCTACGGAATAAGGCTCAATCCAACCCGTAGGGCAATGCATCTTTTATACGTCTCATTTCCGTGGATTTAAGAAGTGTGCATTGACCGAGCCGTCGCTTTCGCTTCGATGTTTTTTTTGTCAAAATATGACGGAAACCCGCACGGCAATGAACAATTTTTCCCGTTCCCGTTTTCTTAAATCGCTTGGATGCACTTTTACATGTTTTCTGTTTTGGCATTTTATATCTCCGTTACTATAATTATTTGGCCATTTATTTATGGCTGATAGGAACAACATGCATACCAATATTCCTTCCCACCATTTTGGGTTGGCTATCAACGACGCCCAAGCCTTCGATATCCTTTTTTACCTGTTCCATTAATTCCATGCCTTTTCCCGTATTCCTTAATTCTCTACCTCTAAAAAACAACGAAACCTTTACACGACAGCCTTTCTGTAAAAAATCCTTTATGCGATTTACTTTGATTGAATAATCATGAGAATCGATATTCGCGTGGAATTTTATTTCTTTATTCTTCTGCTTATGCTGCTTTTTCCTCTGATCACGAACCTGCTTCTTTTTTTCATAAGTAAATTTACCATAATTCATTAATCTACATACCGGCGGCATCGATTGTTCCGCTACCAGAACTAAATCAAATCCTTTTTCTTCGGCTAATTTGAGCGCCTCTTCTAAAGGCATTACCCCCAATTGTTCATGATCGAAATCAACAACTCTTAAATCACGACCGTCAAGAGATTTATCATTACGTTTAATAAGTCGAGAAATAGTATCAACCTCCTCTTTATAATTAATATTTAGGTATTAATGCAGTGTCAATGCATTGCAATTCAAAACGTTGAAGGTTTAGATGAATGCAGTGATAGAACACGATTAATATCGAAGACTTATAATATAATCCTGCAGATATGGCGCAAACAGATGTTATTCTTGACGCCCTCTATGAGTGGGATTATGCTGACCTTCCAGCCTTTTTACAGATCTAACCAACTTTAAATTAGTGATTGAAAGCATGAATTTCAAATGAACTATTCTTTTTCTTCAATCTCTTTTTTTATCTGAGACTTAAACTCGCTAATATTTATGGTTCCAACCTCTCCGACTCCTCTTTTTCTAACGGAGACAACGTTATTCGCTTTTTCTTTTTCGCCAATGATTAGCATATATGGAATTCGTTCATTTCGTGCTTTTCTTATTTTTGCACCTAATCCTTCATTGCGCATATCGCATTCAACCCGAATATCATTAGCCTGCAATTGGTCAGATAGTTCGTTAGCGTATCCATGTTGTGCATCGGTAATCGGCAAAATTCGTACTTGGACAGGGGCGAGCCATGTTGGAAATGCACCCGCATAATGTTCAATTAAAATTCCAAAAAACCGTTCCAACGATCCTAACAAGGCCCGGTGGACCATATAGGGTTGATGTTTTTTGCCATCATCCCCGATATAGTGGAGATTAAATCGCTCAGGAAGATTAAAATCAAACTGAATGGTTGATGTTTGCCATTCACGACCAATAGCGTCTTTTATTTTTAAGTCAATTTTAGGTCCGTAAAATGCACCGCCGCCAGGATCTACCTCACATTCGAGATTGGCGTCGGCAACTGCTTTCTTCAATGAATTTGTTGCGTGCTCCCATTTATCATCGTGACCTACTGCTTTTTCAGGGCGTGTTGATAAATAGGCTTTAACTTCCTTAAAACCAAATGATTTCCACATAAACAAACAAAACTTCAATACTTCTGAAATTTCGGTATCGACTTGTTTAGGGGTACAGAAAATATGGGCGTCATCTTGAGTAAATCCCCGAACTCTGAATAACCCATGCATCACTCCACTTTTTTCATATCGATAAACCGTTCCAAATTCAGCCCATCTTGCGGGTAGTTCTTTGTATGATCTGTTCCTTGATTGATAAATCTTTATATGAAACGGACAATTCATCGGTTTTACGTAATAGTCACGGTCATCTATCTGTAACGGTGAGTACATTGCTTCTTTATAAAAATCGAGATGGCCACTTGTCTGCCAGAGTTCGCCAAACCCCAAATGAGGGGTATACAGCATTTCATAGCCGTTTTTATAATGAGTATCTCTCCAGAAATTCTCTATCGCATTGCGAATCCGCGCACCGTTTGGATGCCACAATATTAATCCGGGACCGATATCCTCAGAAACACTATAAAGCTCCAGCTCGGTATTGATTTTTCGGTGGTCGCGTTTTTTTGCTTCTTCTAAATTCTTAAGATAAACCCTCAATCCTTTTTCATTATGAAAGGATGTTCCGTAAACACGTTGCAGCATCGGATTATTTTCATTACCACGATAATATGATCCTGCGATAGATAATAATTTGAATGCACCAATATCTCCCGTGTGTTCTACATGTGGCCCCCGGCAAAGATCGATAAATTCACCGCATTGGGAAAACGTAATTTTATCACCTTCAGGTATCTCCTGAAGTCGTTCAATTTTATAATTTTGATGCCTGATATTAAGTGACTCCGTCGCTTCATCTCTGGACAATTCAGTACAAATGAAGGGATCCTTTTTCTCAGCGAGTTTCCTCATTTCTTCTTCAATTTTCGGGAGATCATCCGGAATTAACCGATGCTCCATATCGAAATCATAGTAAAACCCTTCTTCCGTTGCCGGACCGATATCGAATTTTACATCATCAAATAGATTTTGAACTGCGGCTGCCATTATGTGAGCGGCGCTATGCCTGCGTCGGAGCAATTGTTCGTCCATATTCATCTTTCATCAGGTTGGATATAGTAAAAAAGAAAAAGGTTATAAGATATAAACAACAATCTAAATATCAAATGACGATCAGGATAGTTGTCAAAATTAGCCTACATTATTCATAAAGGCTTGTTATGAGAGTCAACATCTTGCATAGCGGGAAGGCGGAAACTATTTCGAATCCGAATAACTTCACGACTCGTTGACATGATGACTCGTAATAGTAAATTTATGAATAGCGCCAGTTAGCCTGATAATTCATGCGATTCGTCGCAAGAGCGCTTAATTCGCTCATAATAAATTGATTAGAGAAATTTTCACGGCGAAAGTGAATTTTCATTCACTGAGATGTGTTGTGAGCTAATCGGCTTATTTGAGCAGAGATTAGGGCCCGCAGCAGAATACTGATGAATTATTCAGGTTAGGTTCTCGGATGAAATTTATTGTGAATTTGGCTTAGATGGGATTGATCAATATGGGTGTATATCTGTGTCGTGCTGATATCAGCATGACCCAACATTTCCTGAATAACGCGTAAATCGGCTCCATTAGATAGTAAATGGCTGGCAAATGAGTGTCTTAATGTATGCGGAAAAATATTTTTCCTTATGCCTGCTTTAAGTGAAGCATCTTTAACAATTCCCCATATTCGAGCACGGGTTAGCGGTCGTCCATTATTTGATAAAAATACATTAGCAACTCCGATGTCCCGTTCTAATAATGGTCTGATTTTCTCAATATAGGTGATCAGCAATTTCCTGGCCGGTTTTCCAAAAGGAACTATTCGTGTTTTGTTTCCTTTCCCGGTTACCCTTAAAACGTTCGAATCAAACTTTATGTCGCCTAACCTTAAATTATTCAATTCACTGACTCTTAGTCCACATGCGTAAATCAATTCTAAAATTGTCTTATTTCTAAAATCTAGACTGGCGTCTCCATTGTCATAAACCTTCAATAACGAATCTATTTCCAATTCACTTAAAAAGTCAGGCAGGATTTTCCATAATTTTGGGCTATCCATTACTTCCGTGATGTTGATCTTTATTATATTTTCCTGAAATAGAAAGCGGAAAAAAACTTTAATCGTTACCAGTTTGCGTGCAATCGTTGAAGTCGCGTTTTCTTTTTCGTAAAATCGTTCCAAAAAATTTAAAATGTTGTCTCGGGTTACCTGTGACCACTCACAGATATTAATATCGCTAAGATAAAGTAAAAATTGTCTTAAATCTGTGCCATAAGATTCTAAGCTGTTTTTAGCTAAACCTTTTTCCACACTTGCACATGTCAAAAACTGATCGATATATGAGATCATTAACGGTTCCGATACGATTTAATAAAATATAAACCCTTAATTTAAGGGAGTAGAGTTGGTATCTGCTTAACGCGGCATCATTCCCTCACTTAACTCGTTGTTTTTAGAAATACTCGTTTTTACCAGAGATGCAATTGGTTTTATCGTGCTGCCGAATCTTTTCAGATTATAGCCAAATGCAGGCTTCTCTGATAAATTTTATGCGGGTTTCGTCGTAAGAGCGTTTATCCCTCTGCAGAACGGGACGCTGAAATGGCGGGGAAAATAAAAGAGTTATAACGGTTTCGAAATCGAAGAAATAGTGACCTATCCTGATTAATTCATGCGATTCGTCGCGAGAGCGCTTAACTCGCTCATAATAAATTGATTAGAAAAAATTTCACGGCGAAAGTGAATTTTCATTCACTGAGATGTGTTGTGAGCTAATCGGCTTATTTGAGCAGAGATTAGGGCTCGCAGCAGAATACTGATGAATTATTCAGGCTATTACTATGCTTATGGATTTTTATAAATATTTAATATTATGGAGGATAGATATCTTTTGATAGAAGCTTCATGATTTAATCAGGCTAAAGTAGTAAGCATTAATCTGTTTTTCTAAACGCATCTGCTATGATTACCTATATCATTCCATTCCAGCATCTTGCCTTAACTCTTTAATTTGGTCTATTTTATTGCTATACCCCGTTCTTAAAAATCTGTGGCGACTTCCTTGATTCAGGGGGAACTGAATATATACTGCAAGCAGTAGTTTTTTCGACATTCTTTTCCCGTTTCAGGCAGGATATTTTCAGAGGCTTTGATTTGCTGAAATGCGATATGAAAGCGTAATTAATTAAATCTGTAAAGTATGAGCAGTGGGAGGTTAACCAATAAATGGAATCAGTTGATGCAGCTCAACCAGCGCTTGATCCTACTCCTTTGATGGAACTTTCAACGGCTTATTGGAGATCGCAAACGCTATTCACGGCGATTAGACTACGGTTGTTCGAATATCTTGCTGACGGTCCCCAAAGTTTGGATTCTCTGTCATCCTCAATGGGCGCGCATGCCAGATCGACACGGCTATTAGTGAAGGCATGTATTGCCCTGGGTTTAGTTTCTGAAGATTCGAATGGATTTCGCAACAGTAAACTAAGTCAAGTTTATCTTGTACCTGGAACAGATTATTATCTCGGCAACTCCTTTCGTTATTGTGATGATTTATTCGAAACATGGGGGCAGTTAGAAGCGTCTGTAAGATCGGCTAAACCCTCTCTGTTTTCCGAAATTTATTTAGGCGGAAATGTAAGTAACACCGAACATTTTGTTTGCGGTATGCATAACCGAGCCCTTGCAATCGGGCAAGTTTTGACAAATATAGTTGATCTATCCGGTTGTCAACAGCTCCTTGATGTCGGGGCGGGGCCGGGGACATTTTCAGCATTATTTGTAAAGCATTATCAACAGTTACGTGCAATTGCGTTAGATTTGCCCGATATTGTTGCTATTGGGGAAAAGATTATTAAATCCATGGGAGTCCAGGATAAAGTTGACATGCTTGCCGGTGATTATACAACAACAATTTTTCCAATGAATAACGACGCCGTTCTTATTTCCGGAGTGTTTCATCGTGAATTGGACTCCATGCGTCACGAATTAATTGTGCGTTCGAAAGACTCGCTGGTAGAGGGTGGAAGTCTGATAATTGTTGATGTATTTACAGATAAAGGGAACTCGAGTCCTTTGTTCTCCACTCTATTCGGGCTTAATATGATGTTAACCTCTGAAAACGGCGGAGTACATGCCGATGTAGATGTGGAGACTTGGATGTCAGCGGCAGGTTTCATCGATACCAAGATCATTCCTTTTCCACCGCCGATGCCGCATCGAATTGTTATTGGCCAAAAGCAATAAAATTGAGGATAAGTAGAATGCAAAGATGTATAAATTCACTAATATTTTCAATGTTTATGATTTCGCTTTCGGTTGATGCAACATTGGATGTGGAATTGGTCGAGAGATCAAAATTATGCATTGCCAAAGGTGTGGATTTCCTGTTGTCACGGCAAAAGGATGATGGTTCATGGGCATCGAACCCGGCAATTTCCGGTCTGTGTATTTTGGCAATATTTGATTCACCTGATAGTAATGCTGCGGTGAATTCAGGATTAGACTATATTCTAGGATTTCAGAAACAGGATGGATCAATTTGGTCTGAAAATGTTCATGCTTATCCCAATTATACAACTTCCATATCGTTATTGGCTTTAGCAGCGATCAACAGACCTAAAGATTTGAATGTGATTAAGAAAGCAAGAAACTACCTAATGAATTCTCAGTTCAGCGATAGACAAAAAATCGATTATGGCGGCATCGGATATTCGAAAACCGGTCGGGCGGATCTGACGAATTTGAGTTTTGCAGTTGAGGCGCTGTATTTTACAAAGTATCTCGACCAGGAATCCTATAGTAAGGATGCAAAAGCAATAAAACGAAATCGCGACATCTGGGAAAGAGTGCAAATTTTTATCACAAACTGTCAGAATTTACCCGAAATCAATAAACAGGATTGGGTCAGTCGGCGAGATGACGATTACGGAGGATTTGTCTATCGTCCAACTGAAAGTAAGGCCGGAGCGATTACAGATGATACAGGCAGAGTTTCTTTGCTAAGTTCTGGAAGTGTAAGTTGTTCGGGACTTATGAGCACGATATATGCAAATATGGATAAGAATGACTATCGCGTTAGGAGAGTAGTTGATTATATCACTCGTCACTATACACTAAAAGAGAATCCGGGCATGGGGTCGCAGGGGCTTTACTTTTACCTCAATGCGCTAGCCAAAGCGTTGAATGCTTATGATAAAGACATCATCGCCGCAGCAAATGGAACGATGCTCAATTGGCGTCAAGACATTCTAAATGAATTTATTGACATACAAAAAACAAAGGGATATTGGGCCAACGAAAATGGTCGTTATCTTGAATCGATACCGGAATTGGCGACGACGTATAGTTTAATTGCGATGAAGACGGCGTTGGGCATTAATAATAAATAATTTTAAAACTCAAACCTGATTAATTTATGCGATTCGTCGCGAGAGCACTTAACTCGCTCATAATAAATTGATTAGAGAAAATTTCACGGCGAAAGTGAATTTTATTCACTGAGATGTGTTGTGAGCTAATCGGCTTATTTGAGCAGAGATTAGGACTCGCAGCAGAATACTGATGAATTATTCAGGTTAGCTTATTTGTAGTAAAATATGTGCTTGCAGCAGAAATCATATGAATTAATCAGGCTAAATTTAGTTGCCGCTATTCCTATCGGAAACCATGCGTTTAAGAATGTGAAAGACATCAGTTGATTCAAGCATGTCTCCATGATCGTCTAGATTGCATTGTTCTGATATGATCATGACTGGATAATCATTTGGATCACTGTTTAATCGGCCGTGTGAACCTTTAACCAATGAAGCCTCTAGAGGAATAATATCTAGAAGTGCACGAAATCCCAGCTTTTTCTTCATCAGGAATTTTGCAATTTTCAGTTGCGGGATTGATAGTTCTGGATTGATAAACAATTCTACCGGATCGTACCCGATTTTACGATGGATATCAACGCAGCGGGCAAAGTCCGGTGCAATCTGGTCATCCAACCAATAATAATACGTAAACCAGCTGTTAACATCTGCGCTGACCACTAAATCGCCGCTTCTTGGATGATCAATTCCAAGGCGACTCTTTGCTGATGCATCCAGCACAGTTTCAATGCCTTTTGTATTTTCAAGTAATTGATAAACATCATTGAAAATAGACGGATCATTTATATATATGTGAGCTGCCTAGTGGTCTGCCACTGCAAATGTTTTGCTGGCTCCGCAATCAAGGTGTTCGAGCCCGAGTTCATGTTTAATTGCAATCCACCCTTTTTCACGAAAAATTCGATTTAGGTGAATCGGGTGATTTACAGGGGTGATTCCGTACTCAGACAGGAGACAGATCTGCACTGCTTGACTGGTATAATAATCGATCAGATCTCCAACAACGTGATCAATTGCCGACAAATCATTCGTGATTTCAGGAGCCGCAGGGCCGAGTCGTTGCAGGTTATAATCGAGATGAGGTAAATAGACAAGGCTTAGTGTGGGAGCATAACGTTCATCGATCCATTTTGCTGAAGCAGCTATCCATTCAGACGACGCGATTCCCGCCCCCGGACCCCAAAAAGTATGGAATGGGAATTCACCAATTTCATGCTTAATCTCATGACTTAGAGATAGTGGTGAGCTAGACCGTATTCGGAAAGGTAAATTGCTCAATTTTGGCCGTGCCATTTTGGCGCAATTTGTTGATTTTAATGTCGGTGAAACATGGGTCTGACATAATCGTTGCCGATTCGCCAGCTTTTCTGCGA
>WLWI01004273.1_pt1 | contig 12115 bp, 7 predicted proteins | sample 6701501 | NCBI WGS metagenome assembly WLWI01 (sample SAMN12718690, study PRJNA515312) | sponge metagenome | isolation source: marine sponge | host: Mycale hentscheli | place: New Zealand: South Island, Marlborough, Capsize Point | collected 2014-11-01
CAGAGTTATTTTTGCATATTTAGCTAACAAATATGGAATTACGTACTTACCTCAGCTTCCCTCGAGTAGTAGTAGGTTCCTTAGCATTAATACTACGGCATTCTGACTACCAATGACTCTTGACAACTAACAAGCGGCACCCCGTATCCCCCCTAAAATGGCGAAGTTTTGAAATTAAGTCTGGAAAAGGGTCTGGAAAAGGGTCTTCAATGCCATAGTAACCGGTCGAAGCAACTTTTTGTGTCCTGAAAACAAGCGTTTTCGCCGGAATTTTCTCACACTTCTGCGCTTAAGTATAAAGTAAGGCTTGCTTAATGCTGTAGTTTGAGAATAAGCTGGGGTCAAGCCTAAAAAAAAATGGTTTTTTTGGAGAAAAACGTTCCCCCCGCGCGCGTTTAAATGGCATACGTACCATCCCACATACATATATACATATAACATATACCCGATTTTGCATTATCCACCCCTAATACTGTCTCGCTCGCTTGCCAATAAAATGTATACACATATATGTGACCGTCTATAGGAAAACCAGGCACAACGCGGCACCCTTCGAAAAATTTTTTTTGCACTTACGGAGTTGTCGGCATCCAGATATTGAGCTCTCCAAGTTTTATCGTCGTAGCTTAAGTCGTTCCCGCTATAATAGACCTAACCGTTCCCTTCCGTCGGCTTGAAACAATACATTTTTAAGAAATCAATCGATCTTTTCTCGATATTACGCACGCCGCGTTGTGCCCGGTTTTCCCGTAGACGGTCACATATGTACATACATAAACATACATACCATTAGCTTAGTTTTGTACATTCCTGACTGTGAGTCTCATTTCACTTCACTTGCTCACCAATAGTGACATCCCAGTCCAATGAATAGAAACTCAAGTGATTAGTGATGGAGAAAGTAAGAATGTGTTCATTGTCAGAATTCATCAGTTGTTGATTTTTGAAGACAAGTTAATGAAAACCGTATTATAATTAATCTCATTCATGCGCTCTATTAGCTTTAAGTTAGCCCCGCACTGCCATTTCTTTCTCAATCACACTCTGTGGCCCCCTGCAAAGAGGTGGAGTTTGAATGAGATTGTGCCTTACCTGTTGTCATGCGGCAGTGACTGAAGCCCACACACCAGGAGTTTGTTGTTAAGGAAGAAATGTTGATTAAAGTCTTGAAGTAGCAGTGTTGGGTTCCAAACCCTAAAAGGTTTATTTAAAAGAGAAACACATCAGAAAATATAGAGTCGTGGTGTTTATACCCTGGAGCTATATTGGTCACCCAGGGACTATATACACCTGGTCACACTGGAGCATTCTAGTACTTAGTACTTGATTTATCAGTCAGTATTTGTTGTTGTGCTTGATATGGTAAGGGATAGCAATAGTTGGTGCTTGAGTAGTGGATAGAAGTTCAGTCGATGACCAAAAATAGCACACCCCCATTATCAGTTGCGTGGGAGGCTCTAATGGCCCGTGTTGCTTTAATGGGTCGTGTTGACCTCTAAAGTCTCGCTAATCTGCATACATAAGGCTTTGTTGTGTTCTGGTTGTCTGGGTCCAGCAACTTTCAGCTGGCAGCAATCTGTGAGAATTGAACTATGTTGCCCTCTTTTGGAAGAGATTAGCACCGGCTTCTCTCAGGACTCCGGGTACTGTATGTGTGAATTGAAAACATGCAAATGTGCCCATAAGAGGCGGCCATTGTCGTATCCATGGCAATGACTACTAACTCAATTGGAACATGCTTGTAAGTAAACGATGCATGGGTCGCTGCCAAGGTGTGCGTGTGTGCGTGTTTATCTTGTAACTACTCTGATCTTTTCCTTCCATCCCATATACATACATACATACATACATCGAAGCCATTGATTTAAACCACACCCACATCATTGGATGTTGATTATGTGCCATGTGGAATATCTTCCTCTAGCTTGTACGTCATTATACTATTGTGTATGTGTGTGTGTGTGTGTCGTGTGTCTACTTGCATCTGATAGTGTTGCATTCTTAGCTCACTAGTTTCATTTAATTAGTAAATGCTCTCTATTGGAAATAAGTTGTCAATGGCTGACTAACGAGATCAAAGCTATTTTCACGTCTTCCTGGAAATGGTCATGTTCAAGCAAATGTTTGAGTGTTTTTATAGCTCCTCTTTAGCTTGACACAAAAGCTACAGCTGGTCTCCTTACAGCATTTGAACCACTTCAAAGGGTAGAGAGGGATGGGAAAGGTGGAAGGACAATGCATTGGTGAGGTTCTCTTGTAAATTAGTAACAAAAGAAATGATGTTCATCTCTCCCAATATATGTATCTCATCTCAATTCAAAGAACACATGTGACATGAGAGTTGCATTATCCATTGTGTCATTACCATGGCAACATACGCAAGCAAGAAAATGTTGGGATATCAGCACCCAAACATGCATTGCTGATTTCGAGTTTTTTGGAGGAGTTTTTTTTTGTTGTTGGATGTTGTTTATTTTTTGTTACTGCTTAAACTGCGAGGAGGCCAGAATGAAATGGTGGGTAAGGGATGCATAAACAGCATAGCTGTTGTAAGTTTGAGAAGTAGAGATTGAATTAACAAGTCATACAAGTGTAATACTGAGATTTCAGGTAGAAGACATTCAAGGGGATCTTTGGATCACTATAATGTATACCTGAATAAGTGAATGCAACAGGTTGCTATCACAACGAGCAGCTAGTCATATTGATGCTAACTGTGGGCTTGGTAAGGTAATGTCTCTTATCTCCACATGCTGCCATTGATAAGATGTGGTTATATTGAATTCAGTTGTTTAGAACTAAAAAGATATAGGGAATAACTTTAGAAACTTTCCAGATGTGGAGGTTTGGTGCATGAAGAAGATCTGAGCTAGACGAGTAAGTAGTAGTAACATTGTGATCATTTTTAATAATTAGAACAATTAGTGGCAGTGAATGGGGAGGAGGAGGATGAGTGGGTTGGTCGGTAGAAGTTGTACAGTCACTAAAAATTGTACTAAGCACTAAGAGCCTAATATTGACAATGATTTGAGCAGTTGACTGACGTTTGTAGGATAGTGCTGGAAATAGTGATTTGGAAAGGTATAATAGGAGAACAAAGTTAATTTGCAGTTGAGTTGTGTCCCAATTAAGAAACCAATTCCCAATCCAATATTTCCGTTCAGTATTCATAGTCTGGGGGCTGTCATTGATCGGCTGCTTTATTGAAGTGTGTTGATAGTTGCCTGGGGCTTAGAATTCTATTGTCCTCCTCTGCATTCCTTTGCTTTTCGTTTTATCTTATGGTATACACTCTTTGAAATGACTGGGAAACAAGTGGGAGTAAGTGGAACTACATAAATAGTTGTTTGTTGATACTTCATATTTGAGTACAACCAGGGTCTATCTAGTGGGGTGGGTGGGGAAAGCTTTTCCCCTAAACTTCTCCAGCTTCCCTCCCTCAAAATTCTAAACTTTGCCCCTAATAGTTGCATATTGTGTGCAATGTATTTCAGGTTAATTACTCTCACTGATTATAAAGAAAAAAATACATTTTTGCCTTGTAACTTCATATTTAGAGGGTGGTGAATTTGGTCAAAATTCCCCTCCTCCCCCCCCCCCCCCAACCAACATTTTCTAAATAGAACCCTGACAACATAAGAAGATACAGTAGGAGAAGAATAACATTGCTATGGTTGATACTCAGGAAATTATAGTGTTTAGAAAGAGAACATTTTCTCTGATTTTATTTAACACTCTGTTACAGCATTATATCTGTAATGACTCACTGGATTTATTGTATCACTCCATATTTGTAATTTTTGTGATGTGCATGTGTATATTGATGGAGAGACCTTGACTTCCTTCACTAAGTTAACGGTGTTTCTGGGTAGTTAGCTAGGGACTACTGGGGCAGTATCTAGGGACTACTGGGGCGGTATCTAGGGACTACTGGGGCGGTATCTAGGGACTACTGGGGCGGTATCTAGGGACTACTGGGGCGGTATCTAGGCCGTTACATGTCAGTATTTAAGTTACAGGTTTATTTTTTGTTTATTCTTTCCACCAATGTGTTGTGTTGTGGTTATAGTGCTCCAGTTAGTTGATTGTATTGTTTTGTTGACCTGCTAGGTGATTGGCGATATCCACGGGCAATGTTGTGACCTTCGCACCGTGTTCGAGAGCACGCACGGCCTCAGTCTCATGACAACTGCTTGCAGTGTCGATGACGGCGCTCAGAGGGACAGAGGCTCGCCCAATAGTCCCGACAACCACAGCAATCATAATGGCGTCGCAGAAACTCTTCAAGGTGCAAACTGCGATAGTGTCTCGAACGATTTGGGTGACATTGAAGAAGGGAGAGAAGTAGGCATGGCAGAAGGGGGAGTGGCAGGTGAGATGAGGCCCAGGGTGCGAAGCGGACCAGGACTGAGAAGGCCGCACAGAGGAAAGGCGTATCGACGCTATGAAAGAAACAAAACCTCACCAGACAGGGACGCCGAACACCCTCCTGCCTCAGTCTCCGAGGAGAACAAGGAAGGGGCGGAGAGGAGGAACGGAGAGCAAGAAGAACGAGAAAGCAGCCATGGTTCGGAGGAAGGCGAAGTTAGCCAATGCCCGTTGAAATTGTCGGGGGACATGGAGCAGCGATACTTATTTCTCGGGGACTACGTAGACCGGGGGAGTTACTCGTGCGAAGTGATACTGTTCCTGTTGAGCCTCAAAGTGGCGCACCCGGAGAGGGTCTTTCTTCTACGTGGTAACCATGAGTCACGATGCATGACTGCCAGGGAGTACTTGGACTGCCCTAGCTTCTTGGTGGAGTGCGAGAAGAAAATTGGAGAAGAGGCTTACGAGGGATTTATGACTGCATTCGATGCATTGCCGCTTGCTGCCATCCTCAGCACGTCACTGGGGAAGTGGTTTTGTTGTCATGGAGGTTTAGGCAAGTTTGTCATTTTTTTCATTCCGTTGTTGTTATTGTTGTTTTGTGATTATGTCAAAAACAACTGAAATGAATGTTTAATAGAGATATCAGTTGTTGTTGTTTTTAACCAAGTTTAACAAATTAGATATTTGTGTATTTGTATGCACTATTTAGAACTGTTGGCTGCAATACAGGAGGGTCCCTGTTTGCTAATGTGTTTCCAAGGCAATGAATTTCCTTTCGAGGAAAATGTGACTAATATATTGGCTGATATTCCAGTATGGTGTCAATGTTACTCGACTATGTATATATATGGAAATATTCAGCAAGTCTGTGATTAAAGAGTAATGAACTGTGACTGATTCCTGTTAATGCTCCTTTCTTGCCTATACAATGACATAACACAGTACAATTGGCCAGTATTGTGGTACCCTTAGCATGTCAGACACAATCAAACCAATGAGAATTTTTAGATATTTATAGTAATTAAAAAGTCAAAGTACTTGGTTGTTTTACAGGTCCCAAGATAAGCCACGTGTCTGACCTGGACAAGATAGAGCGATTCGTGGAGCCACCCCTTACTGGGACGTTCTGTGACCTACTGTGGGCTGACCCTTTGCTTGAGGAGGTGCTCGGATTCAAACTCTCTGACAAAGACTTCTCAGACGTAAGTAACAGCTAACACATTCATTAATTAACACTTATTAATTAGCAAAAGAGAAGTCGTTTAGTAATAACTTTAAAAATTTTTATTGTGTGCACATGAGAGCTAGCCCGGTCTAATGGATTGCACTGGATTTAGGATTGTGCATGGCACTGGTTGGATTATTATCGCTTAGGAGTTGTTGTTTTGTGTTGTGTGTATATAATTGTTGTTTTTTAAAACACCAGATTGCACGTACCACTACCGTATCATATTTTACTGGAGAGTTTTAGGTACAAGTTTGACAAAACTTGTTAACAGACTTTTCTTTGTGTATGATTCTCACACACACTCACTAACTTTCTCTATCAGTTTCTAGAACTTGACTACATGCCCAACCCACCACGCGGATGCTCATATTTCTATGGCAATGCGGCTGTTGAGCCTTTCCTGAAGGCAAACGGGCTGTTGGGTATCGTGCGTGCTCATCAGTGTAAAGAGGAGGGCGTTGGCTACACATATGCTGACAACAGAATTCTCACTTATACTTGGCCGTACGTCACTACCGTGTTCTCCGCCTCCAACTACTGTGGCAACCATGGCAACCGAGGGGCGGTCCTGTTGTTTTATGATAATGACATACAGGTAAGAAGATGGCTTCTTTTTGTGTGTGTGCGTGTGTGTTAAGTCAAACTATTTCTTTTCACTTATTGCAGGTTCTTAAAATGAATCAACACGGAGACTCATGGGTGGAGGAAGCCCCTTACCAACCCACAGGTTTCAATATCTGCTCTCAGATAAGTAAAGAAGTCCAAAAAGAAGAGAGTGAAGAATCAGTCGGCACCCCCACACCGCCCACTAGTCCTGAAATGCCTAGCAACAATGATGACAACAAGCAGCCGGTCAGCAGCAAGAAAGAAATAGAGTCGGACGACGAGACGGAAAAGGAGCCGGTGAAGGTGACCAAGCACGTGGTTATCAATCTACCTGAGCCTGAGGAAGAAGACAAAGAACCGGAAGAAGGAAAAGAACAAGGAAAAGAGACAATAATGAGACGAGACAGGAGCGGCCAGTCCGCATTGCGTCGCCCGGTGAGATCGCAAAGGTCTCAGACCATCCACTTTGATTCTCCTCCCACCACGGCCAAGAACAAGGATTTCCGTCGCCAGAGCATGGTGATGCTCAGGAAGGGTCACACGGGAGAGATAGGTAGCAGGAAGTTCAGGGCGGCGTTGCACAAGGACTCTGTGTACGAGGTCCACCCTGGCTGGGAAAGCATCAAGAGACTTAGTAAAGTCGTAGGGTGAGTCTAGTCTTTGAATGTTGATATTTGTGCCATTTTGTTGTTGTTGTTGTTGTTGTTTGGCTATAAATTTCACATTGTTATTACTTTGATTTTTTTTTTTTTTTTTTTACATTTGTATAGACGACTTCAGATAATCAGGAAGCAAGAAAATAGGCTTCCGAGTCTCCCATTAGCAACTGCAAAGCAGACTGATATGGAGACCCCAAATGGGACCATACGCAAGTGAGTACACTTCCCACGTGAATTTAGTGCTAAATATTTTTTTTATCTTTCATGATCATAATTTTTGGTGGTTACCTAGCGGTTATTGTGCATGTGTGTGTGTGTGTGTGTGTGTGTGTTTCAGGGAGCTACTATCACTGGTGGGTAAGACAGACAATTTTCAGCTTCATCTAGTCTTCAATTCCATAGACACTAACGGAGATGGCCAACTCAGCCTAGCTGAGCTCAACCAATTTGCACTGGAGTTAGGGTATGAAGTTGATACTTATAGGCTAGAATGCTGTGTTGTTTGTTGTTTGTTTACTTTTACCTTTCATTACAATAATAATTCTGTGATCTGGTTTATTGTTATATCATTTTTGTTTGTTTGTTTGTATGTTTACAGAAAGTCTCACTCCGATGAACTAGTGCAGGAGGTGGGGAAACTGATGAGAGAGATGGACGTTGGTGAGGAAATAGCACGGGCTCGTATATTTGCATGATTTGTATGTGTGTTTGTGTTTGTGTTTGTAGTGTGTGTGTGTGTGCGCGCATTCTGTACTCTAAAGACCGACTAATAAACCCTTATTATTATTTACCACTTTAGCTATTTGAATTCAATTTATATATGATTATACACCTGTACAGAGATGATCATGAACCATCAGAAGTTCCGACTCTGCCCAGTTTCCTTCAGAGTTTATTGCATGAATGATGTATGTAACTGTCGCTGAAGAAGAGTTTAAGAGTTGAAACATTTAACAGCACCAGCACTGAGTTAGCTCATTAACTTCAAAATAGTTTCTATATAGAGGAGCTGTGTATCCAGGGCTTACATCTGTTGACAGCACACACCAAAATAGCCCTTTCTGTTTCTTGCTTTGACTTAAGAATTCCTGAAAGCACAATTTATCTCTATTGTAAATATGAATACAGTATTTACTTGTATTTTTAATAACAAATTCACTTGCCAACAAATATGCTACTGCAGCCTTTTTCAGTACTAATTATTAGTATCCTGACAATTATTGTTATTATTATTATTTTATTTATTTTGTTTTGTTTTTTTTATTTTGTTTTTTTATTACAGACCAGAGTGGTTCAGTGAGTTTTGAGGAATTCACAGACTACATGGCATCCCTTTCCCAATTAGAGTCTGTACAGCATGAAGGTCCAACGACAGAAGACATTCCCTTTCCAATGCCACTCCAGACTCCTGTCTAATGAACACTTGCAGCACGGGCCACATCTTTTTTTAGCACGTGCTATTCTGAGAATATTTAGCAGCACGTCCTATAACATATAGGGATTTCCCTGCATAGCGTATAATTATTAGGTCATATTGTTGTTGTTGTTCTGCTTTTTTTTTTTTTTTTTTTTAATCACGTGCAACATTAAGCTATTCAGTGCACTATATTGTCATTAATTAATTAATTAATAATAAGGGGGCATCATCTTGGACTGGATGAATTGTCAGTATTTATTAGCAGTTTGTTTTATGCTCACATTTCACTATCATATGAAATTGATTTTAATTCTGAAGTATTCTGTTTGTACAACTGGAAAATTTGTTGTTTTTACATACAATTAGTGCAACTGTTACATTATCACTGAGAAACTGCGTGGGTGTTGTTGTCAATTATCAAGTTCTGGCCCTTCATAAAAACTAGATTGAAACTTTCTCACTTACAGGGTCTGGGGAAAAGCAAAGGAAAAATGTGAAAAAAAATCTTAGTTGTTGAATACGAGACTGCAGCAAGCGGTACTACTACTCAACAGTATAAAGGTAAAGTGTGAGGGTCTTGGAAATCGTGGGTTGTCGTAGCTCTGTGGTTAGAGCACTGGTGGCTAAAACCAGGGTTCCTGGGTTCAATTCCCTGACGCAAGATTTTTTCACATTTTCTTCTGCTTTTCCCCAGACCCCTGTAAATGAGAAAGTTTCAATCTAATGTCGTAAAGGTCATCACATACTGCATATAGAAAGCCTGAAGATAAAACAAAAGCTATTTTTCCATTTTCCTCCTAAATAATTCAACAGCTTTAACATGTATGTACACTTTGTTCAATGATTATTGTGAACTTTTCCTGATATCAAGAAGAGGAGGGACTTGAGGCTTAATGCAGGACACTGGATTATCATGGGTTTTCGAGTTTAGAATTCTCTTCAAGAGACAATGGCATCTTCCCTCTACGGTGGAATGTTTATAATGGTGCCAAATTTTAATCACATTCTGGGAGAAATGCATACAAAAAGGTTCGATTTGGTTTGCAAAATATTGGTTGGGTAAAGGGTCATATGAAACTCATTTCGTTATGTATGTATGCATGCATGCATGCATGTATGTATGTTTGCATGTATGTAAGTATGAATGTATGTGCGTACGTATGTACGTATTTACATAACTGAGTAACTAGTCTTGCCAGCCGTTCTCGGAGTAAGAACATCGTGTTCTTAGGGACCACACAGGTGCTTTAAGCAAACTCAACTTTGTGGGGCTTCTAGTGCAAGATGACAAAGAGAGGTGGGGTGCCCGAGTTGTTTGTGCAAGCCTGGGGTGAACCTACGTACACACAGGCACACACAGGCATAATGTGAGTGACTTGAAATTAGTTTTAAAGGACAGAAATAGCAGAGAAGGGACAGGGAAGGACTGAGAGAGAAAGAAAGTAGCTTAACATGTGTTATATTACTTTCTTTCTCTTTCAGTCTTAAATTGAGCACAAGAAGACAAAGTCACAGGCGAGGTGCAGCGGAGGCTAAGAGAGGAAGGACCCTTGCCTGTGACTTAGTCTTCTTGTGCTCACTATATTCTTACTTTTATGTTCCGTTACTTACCTCTCTCAGTCCTTCCTGTCCCTTCTCTGTGCATTTCAGGTTCTTTAACACCTATTCACCTGATATGCAGAGTGACCCGCCTTGCCTCCCTGGTGCCTTGGGGTGAGATGCGACAAGAAGGACCATGACTTGGGCATTAGCTACTGCCTAAAAGGCTTGTCCAAATCCGGGAGCCCGGCCAACTGTTCCTGTGGTATTCTGATGTAATGAAGGCTCCGCCCTGCCATCTGCCAAGAGTCTATATTGTGGAGTCCTCCACGCCCATCAACGCTGATGTTGTGGCTGCCCTGATGCGGAAGCTATGCCCAGCATACACCTCAGGAGGTAAAATTAGTACCCGACAGAATGTCCCGTAGTTGTTTTTTTAAAAACCACGCCTTCGTGGCGGGCTGAGCCTGAGTTCTCTAGAACAGGGGACCCGGTGCCAGGCCCCATATGACCAGGTGACCATGGCAGCCACTGGACAGATTGGGCCTCCTGTTGTTGGCCCCTCTTCCAAATTGGTCACACTTTGATCGCTTCAGGTGGATCCTGAGCATTGATGGCGAGTCTTTGCTGTCAACTGTGAGATCATCCCACCTGACGACTACAGATGAAGTTCCACCCCCCGTCGTCTCCGGCAACAACCCAAGGGAAAATCTAAAAAACGTTGTGCAACACACAGCCCACAGTTAACTCCAGATGCTGGTTGATTCTTCTCAGCAGTGTTGTGGTAATTGGTTAGCGTGGACATGGCAGATGGGCCAGCTGATGAACGAACACGTTGGATACCTGCTTGCATGTGCTTGAACATTGGGAATGAGGATCAATCCCTGGGGTCAGGGAGTCCCAAGGATATCTGTGTTACGCCATAGATGTCCAGAAATGCCGTAAATTGTCCATCCTATTCCACAGTCCCATGGGACAGTGGGACATTCCACGGGATGTCCACCTGTATCTCTACAGATGCATGTGTGTCCCACTGTCCATCCCATCCTATGGTCCCATTTTGCATGAATGATTGAGCAGGCCGATCAATGATTCCAACTCCTTCTGATGATATGCTCTTCTCTCTCCCCTCTCCTGAACCAAGCTCTTCAGCCTCTGATGCTTGTCCTCTGAGAGCTTCAATTAACTTGCTATCGTGTCAATGGCAATCCCCTGGAATATCAGAGCTGTCGTGGGACTCTCCTTTATCCCCGGGGTCATAGGTACTCCCAATCTGGTGCATACCTTCTCTAACACTGCCACTGATTCCACACATTCCCCAGTGTTGGGTGGAGCCACTATAATGTAGTTGGTCCACATATCGAATGCCACCTGTTTCAGGCACCAGCACAGTGCATCGGCGACCACATTAATGAGTTTCGGTGTCGATTGCAAACCTATTGGCAAACGAGTTTACATAAACACTCCCTTCCCACTTTACTGGCTGTAATGGATGCACTGGTATCAGGTGATATGCTGATGTCCATCTTGGTTAACAGGGCACCCTGGCCCAGTCTCACTGCCATCTCAGCCACATGGTCCACAGGCATATAGCACAGTGATCCCAGGTCAGCATCAATCCCATTGTTCATACTGGCTCCGTGTGATGACAGGTCTGTTATCAGTCTGAATTTCCCCATACCATGACCCTTTGGGACCATGGTGATATACTCAGTGACTAGTCTCACGTAGCCAGACCCTTTACCTAACAGCTACACTTCCCAGCATAGCTGTTAGGTAAAGGGTCTGGCTATGCGAGACTACTCAGTGACCACTGTGGGGGCTCAATCCAACTGGTAGAGTCGGCTTGTTCCGATCTTTAAATGCTGCCACCAGGTTCTCCTCTGTGTACAGCACTGGTTACAGGTGGTAGTAAGGTTGATAGCTACCCCTTATGCTGTCCCCAACCGTGGCAAAGTAAGTTAGGTTTTAATCAAACAAACACAGACAACAGTAAGGAATTACAACAAAGAAAGAACACCAAAAATGACCACATGGCCCCTTTTTATAGGCACATGCTACAACTCCAATACACGCACACTTGTACATCAATTAACACTTAAATACACGGCTCCTGTTCACATGCACAGCACACACACAACACCACAAAGGTGACTCACACATTTACGCAAACAAACTGTTCCATGTTCACAAACACAAAGGTGACACATACAGTCACACAAACACTTCTTCTTCTCCTTGCTCTTATCCTTCCTCTCTAGCCCCACAACCACGTTTGAGAGCAACCTGGTTGAT
>WLWI01004274.1_pt1 | contig 12112 bp, 13 predicted proteins | sample 6701501 | NCBI WGS metagenome assembly WLWI01 (sample SAMN12718690, study PRJNA515312) | sponge metagenome | isolation source: marine sponge | host: Mycale hentscheli | place: New Zealand: South Island, Marlborough, Capsize Point | collected 2014-11-01
AAACTCAATTACTGTGTACACTATTATGTTAACATGTAATTATGCACAAGAATTGTTTGTACGTCTTGTAGGTTTTTGTTTGACAGTGCTGGTGGATTGGAAGGTCTAGTGGTGATGTTGTCTGACAGACTGGCCACTTGCAGGCAACTGGCCTCAGAGTGCATCATCAGCGTGGGCTGTGATGGTAAGCAATGCTAGCAGATGTGAATCTAGAAGTAATAGCTGTACTCATGTATTGGGGAGGTGGGGAATTATTACTTCATCCTAACTTTCAATATTAGTTGTCAAAATTACTATGTGAAGTGTATATAATCTGAAAATTCATATTGTGACAAATTATAGATAGTATCAGACAACGCCTTTTGGTGGGTGGAGTCATCTTACCACTTCTTGGGTGCATCTCCTTCCAGGATTCTGCAGTGCAAGCTAGTTCTGTGAGAGCACTGGGAATGTTGGCAACTGACCAGACAGCCAGACAGCAGGTAACAGAGGAGTAGTACAGGAGGAAGCTGGCCAACTTGTTGCTTGTGTGACTATGTTATTAACAGGTGTGTGCCAGTGGAGGAGTTGAGGCATTGCTGAAGCTATTGCAGTCATCTTGTAGAGAAGTGGTGAAGAATGCATTGTGGACACTGACAGTATGTGCACAAAACTTGCAGATAGCAGAGGAAATTGGCAAGCTAGGGTGAGTGAAGTCAAGCAGTGATGGGACACTAGGAACATGGAGTGTACTGAGCTAAGGGAGTGTGCACATCTTTGCTTTGTATGTGGTTAGTTCAGTGTTGTTCTTTTACTTTGTACCTGACATGCTATCTCCATTAGCTTGCAAATACTATGTACCTCCTGATAATACTTTTACTAAGGAGATATGATTTAATAATAAATTGTGTGAAAATTACTTTGGTCACTTAAGCAAGCATGTGAACATCTACACTGGCTGTTATTCCACACATTTAGTTTGGACTGATACCTTGCTATTATTGTCTTTGCTAGTGGTATAGAGAAGCTACAGTTGATAGCATCCTCTGAGGACAAACTCTGTGCCTCATTGGCACAGACATGCCAAGACAAGTTACTGGACTTCAACCTGCCAGCCAAATACTGGGTCACTGGTGGACTGGACTACACTGACAACATAGTCAATATGGAGTTCTATGATCCTGGACCAGTGAGTAACCATGTTAGGACCAGTGAGTAGCGATAGTAGAAATAACACTATCAATAGGAAGTTCAATCCAGACCAATGAATAGCAATGGTAGAAATAATAACATGTCAATGTTTAGTATAATCCTGGACCTGTGACTAAGACTGGTAGAAAAGAGCCAAGATGATTGATATGGCAGACAGAAGTAGTCGTGCTGCAAATGTGAGGGTGCAGAGGAGATTGATTTACTGCATTATGCTCTCTGGTTTGATTTAATAAAAATACTAATGCCTTAGATCTTGCTAGGAAAGCTATTCAGATAATATTATAGGTTTCAAATGGAGACTTAGTTGTAATGCCTGGTTGCTTAATGAGCAAAAGCAAATAGTATCTACTGTGGTTGTTCTTCCAGGCTCTGAGCAAGTCTCCATTCAAGTCCTTAGCAGATTTGTCAGCTGTCCCATTCTCTGACAGCCCACCTATACTAGTTGTCAACTTAATCAGTAAGCCCGTGCCAGTAGTGGAGGAACAGGTAGTCCTAGAAACATCCAGCACACGAGTTACTAGTCCACCAAACAGTCAGAGAGGGAAGTCAAGACAACAAGGCAATAGAAGGTCAGTCTTTATACAGTTCACTAGAATAAGTTTAGAATTTCCAATTTACTTCCTAAATAGCTATAATATAACTTGTACCATGGTACGCTTTAACTGTCCAATCAGATTGCTCAATTCGAGGTTAATATATTTCATACCACTCTCCCAGGAGGTGAGTAAGTAAACCGTCCAATCAAATTTAGTTTTTGTGTATTTCCTATAGCCTGGAGCCATTATACAAATTGGTTGCACCCCTTATATGTTTGGTTGGTACTGGATTTACACTATCCTTGGGCCTTTGGCTCTTGATTGTATAAATCCCATAGCAACCTCCACGTTGTGGTGTAACCTGTACATATTGCAGCAGCATTAGTGTTTTGATAGCAGAGCAACTGAAGCCGGCAATGTAAAATTGAACACTTTACAAGATATTTTTCATGAAGTTCTGAGCTCAGTAAAGCTAAGCTCTTTTCTGCTACCTCATTTCAGGTCCACTTATTAACCCTCAGCGCGTATGCGCGAGAGGGTTATAGTAGTGCATTAGTTTGTCTGTCTGTCTGTCTGTCAGTATTCAATTTCAGGAATGGCTGAGAACTATCCTTTAAAACAAGTATGACCTGATGCAGTAGGAGAATTTAAGTCAAATTAACCACTTTTTCAAATTTTGAGCTAGTTTCTGAGTAAATGCAAAGATATTTCAAACAAGCGCAAGCTAGATGCAATGAACCTTACCTTTGCGTACATTGGTTTACGTCATATCGCGGTCACGTGATCACTTATAGTTTGCATATTTTCTCTTAACTGTGTGTGTCCTCGGTAGTTAGATGATGAAATCTCAGTTGTGTAATAATGTGCTGAGGGTTCACACCCTGGGTGCTCTAGCGCTATATATATAAATTATACAATAATCTCCAGTACATAGATCCTACTGTTTACCACTTTTAAGATGTTAGCTAGCTATTATCAGTTTCTGACCATGCACTCTGTGAGTCTTCAGTTTTATTTGTGTACTCTCCAACAAGGTTCCTTAGTTTTCTCTCCACCTCACTCTGGTCTGTTGATATAACATACACAATGTGTTGTAGTAAACGCAGTAAGGCAGAGCGGGATGTGGAGTCTCGTACATCAGAAGAGAATGAACTGACCAAGACAGACAGCAAGGTTGGGTTGCCTGCCGGTGGTACTGTGCTGGAGCTGGACAAAGGCCTCATTAATCATTGCAAGCACGTGCAAACCAGCATTAAGCCACTTACCACCACATCACAACAAGTACAAGAACTAGCAAGGTAACCAGCTATCTGGTGATGTATCAAGGAACTATCTTGATATGAATGCATTTGTATGGTGTAGATATGTGAGTGATAAAATGGGTGGGCGTGTGGAGCGCACCAATGCTCTGTGCTATGAATTAGGAGCAGCTCATCTACAAACAGCCAAACAGTCCAACTTTATACCAATAGGAGAACTGGAGCAAGGCAGTTTCCAGCACAGAGCACTACTCTACAAGGTATCGGGAACTTGCATGGCATGACAACCCAATTTTAATAAGTCACTTTTGTACCCAAGTTGCCCAACTTCCTGTATCTGTTTGCATTCGGCTAAATGATAATGTCAAGTCAGCAATAGTCCTCTAAAACTGTTGTTATGATAGGTATTGTGTGACAGCCTGGGCATTGGCTGTTCTTTGATGCGTGGTAGCTATGGACGCCACTGGAATGAAGTGTGCATTAAAGAAGAAGTGGACTGTCTAGAAGGAGGCAAAACTACTAAACATACAGCATACTTAGTGGACCTCATGTATGAGCCAGGAACCCTTTACCAACAACACTCACCACAAGCAACGCAGTATATACACATCTGATCAAATGTCCATTATAATTATGTTTAAAAAAATGATAATAATAAAAAGAATTAAAACCATTTATGTTAGCTATAACTATTTTAAGACAAAATTGAGATTTTTTTATGAAACTGACTCACACACTGTTATAGTATAAGGCTGTGCAGTTCATATTCACACTAGCAGAACTTAGCTGCCTATAAATACTGTGCAAGTCTGTACACTGTGAGTCAACAATGCAAGTCAACCACACCCTACTGCTATCTTATTTGAGTGACCACCCCAACCTACCTTGAGTTCACAACACATTTACAGTATCTTGCATGAAGTGTATATTTCAAAATACCCTACAGTAGCTTACATAGAGTGTGAGTTAATAAGTACTGTCTCTTACCATTTGCAGCAGGGAGTGAGTTAAGTTGTGACGGTATAGACTATTGGCTGTGGCTTGATAAATTTAGATGCTAACATTTTCACGCAACAAATGACAATTTTATGACACAGTCTCCAATCTTGATGGGCAATTAGTGGATTATAACCACTCATATCTTCTTGCAAGTCTGGAGGTAGATTCATTTCCATCATTGTCAGAGTTTTTTGGAAAAAAGTCCTCATCACCTGTGGTAGCCGTTTCCTATAATCTCATGAACCTTTATACATTAATAAGAATCTCCAGTCTCTCCAACTGAGTATGGGATCCCTCGAGCTATCAAATGGAGCAAGCCTGACATGAGAAACAGAGGTCTCCCAGACTTCCTGCAGAGAGGGTGCAGATGCTGTTCAGCCAATGAGTGACAAGGGTAATAGCGAATGAAAGCGATCTATAGTTACATCTGTACACTATGTGTAATGATGTGTGAATAAGTAACTAACTAGCTATGACATGGTAAACTAGCTAATAATAGTAATAATGTCAAATTGAGTTAAGCTTTGGCTAGGATCTTCAACATCTACAATTAGCGATAATTTGTGACACGATTTTCCCCATATAGTATTATGATTGTTATTATTATATGATTATTACTATTATACTTAATGATTTTATAATGCATATTGTTTCTATATTATTGTTTTATCATAATGATAAGCATAAACCAATAACACAATAAACTAATAAGCTAATACTCATGATAGATTAACAGGTTTGATACATATTACAATAGTATTAGGATAATGACATAGCATCAACATTTCACAGGGACAGCATTTCAAACAGTCTGAAAGTGAATATTGTTATAAATTAACAAAAAAATAGCAAGTACCCGCCACACAGTGGCGCCTGACGTACTAACTTATGCAAATTAGGAGTACAGTAGCATAAGGTAGTTTATCCAAGGCTTCCCTCTCCTGATCTCATTTTTCAGTAGCCATCCCGGTCCTGTTTTTCTTATTCCTCTTTTCAACTCGGACCGGGATGGCTACTGAAAAATGAGATCAGGAGAGGGAAGCCTTGGATATTCACTTTTCAACGATGACAGTGTGTTTTCATGAGCTGATCAGAGTTGGTAAAGCATTGTCAAGACCTGAATGGGATAAACGTTTGACAAGGGAAAAACACAATAGGAGGAAAAAATCGACCTTGTTGTGGTTAAAACCTGCAGTTATCGATTGCGGAGTGTGCCACACAAACCACTAAACTGTCAGGACCTAACAGCTTGGAGTGTCTTGAAGTGCCTTATTAACCTATTGTATCCTATAAAACTGAACACTGGGTCGCTGAAATGAGTTAAGAGTGTTCATCTACAGTAGCTAATCATAATGGGTATATGAGAGGCAGAGAAGCAGAGGAATGCAATGGTCAACTACTTCAATGAAGAAGTGAAAGAAAATAAAAATTCCAATTATATGGAGATCTAAATGTCGTCATCACTGAAAAGATTACATTGAATCTTCTGTAATTATTAAATACATAGTAGTGACAAAGTGAGAACCGACTCATTCACTTATTTCATGACACGTCAACATGCTATGAATACGTTTATAATTTTTTACTAAGTATAGTGTGGTATAAGTCCACAACTCTCAACATGTTACTAGAGCACATATGGCGAGCAAGCCTGCCTGTTACGGCAGGTGAAGCACAGCAGACCGAGGTTACCGGCGGGAAAACCTGGGGGCCGGGCACGGTCCCGAACCTGCGCATGCGCAGGGGCAGTCATAAGACGTAAGGACCTCGGGTAGAGTAGCATCACTTAGAAATAAGAACAAAGATGGATAAGGAGAAGAAAGACAAGACGCCCAGACAACTGGGCAAAGCCGCGGTTGAGTCTCGCGGCAGAGAAGACACGCCGGCACCAAAGAGGTGGAAGGAGGCGAGGACGGCCGAGGTCGAAAGCGAGGACGAAGGATCAGGGAAGGAGTACCACTCAGAAGTTGCTGAGAACTCCAAAATGATCAAGGTGTTGATGAAGCAGATATGTGGCCTGCAGAAAACGGTCATGGAGAGGCTCCCAGAGCAGAAGGGTAGGTAGTGGTGGTATGATTTTGTTAGAGAGGTGGGTTATGTATGAGAGAGTGAGCTTAAATAGATAGTCAGGGACGTGGGAGAGGAGGACTGGAAGGCTAAGGCAAACATTCCTGACGCTCACTTCCGTACTAGCAATAGTGCGTGACAAACCGAGCTCAGCGGGCTTTGTGGAGGCGTCCAGTGGGCGAGCGTGAGTGGGCGTGAGAACAGCAAGCTGAGCTAGAGTCGGGAAGCCAGTTCTAATGGAACAGGTGGGAAAGATAGAAGAATTAAGAGCAAGTAAGAGGTAGGGGAGGAAGACAGTAGGAGTTAAGAGTATTTAAAGGGGTAGCTAAGAGAGGTAATTAAAGGGTAGTTAGATTGGGAGGGGGACGTGTTCCACGTTTGGGCTGAAAGAGGGAGTTCGGGAGGGCCGTGATAGGGAGCAAGAAAGCTCTGCTGGCCTGAACGGGCTCCAAAGAGCAGAGCAACGTGTGGTCCCCAAGAGAGAGAGGGTGACAGTGGTCCAGCGTTGGAGGGCAATGCTGTGAAGTCACCAGATAACAAGGTGGCAGAGCCAGTGATGGAAGGCAACGCGGTGAAGCCACCAGAGAACAGAGGGGGACAGAGGTCCAGTGTTGGAAGGCAACGCTGTGAAGTCACCAGAGAATAGAGGTCCAGGGCTGGAAGACAGTCCTGTGAAGTCACCAGAGAGAAACGAGAGAGTAGTGAGGGCAGAGCACCAAGAGAGAGCGGTGCCTGCCAGGAGCTCAGAGTAGGGCACGCTAGAGAATGAGAGTGAGCCACTAGAGAGAGACGTGGGCATGGGTATGTTCATGTCGGTGCCATTGTTGTTCATAGACGAAGTGGCTCAGCTGGCGGAGGACGCCAGGAGCAAGGGAGCCGCGGTGGCACCAGCGGGAACGAAAGGTGGGGAGGAGCTGCTGCTCCAGAAGTTGCTGGACAGCCTGAAAGACTCCAATGCAGAGGAGAAGGATGAGAAGAAAGCACCTGCTGACCAAAGTAGTTGAGCGGATTCGAGAGGGCTCCTTCATTGACTTTGCCTTCTTCCCGGTATTCGACGATGGGCCAGGCGAGGCAGGAGACTGGAAAGTCAACCAGGGACTCTTTGGAGAGAGCTCGGCCAGCGGGGTGGCTGGCAGGAAGAAGAGCGCCAAGGAAGTGCCTGACTTGGCAGGGTGGAGCACGTGCTTCACGTTATTCCAGGTGGCATGCAAGCCAAAAATGTGGGCTCCGTTGGCTGCCTATAGAGAGGTCATTTTCAAATTGGCGAAGAGACACCAGTGGTCCCAAGTCGCCCGCTATGATAGGCGGTTTAGACAGGAGGTGGCAGGGTTGAAGGACGTGAGGTGGCAAGAAGAAAACCTATCCCTGCTGCTGGACATAGTCCACTCCACCCCACAAGGAAAGCCCAAGCCAAAGCAAGGAGCAGGAGTGAGTGGGCCCCCTCCGAGGAAATTCGACCAGAGGCGCAGCCACCGGTCCCTGGGGTGGACGGGAATGTTTCTGTAGGCTGCCTTCACATCAGCCTTGGCAATCAGGGCATCCTCCCCCAACTCCAGCACTCTCCTTATAACGTCATCTACAGACGTGTATGCCACACTCGACAGCTCCCTGTCGATACCATCATTGACACTGTGGCCTTCTGGGGCGGACAAGTTCACTATCAACCTCCACCTGCCCGGCTTACCCTTCTTTGGTATCACTCCGAAGGGTGAACACTGGATCCCTGCAGTGTCTCGCTCCACCCTCCATACTCTCCTGTTCTGTACCTCCTTCTAGGTACTCCCTGATTATGTCACTGTGCTGTGAGGCTTCGTACATGGATCCACCCTTCTCCTCTAGCATGACCTTGCTCTGGTCGTGCCCCAGTCTGAATCCCCCTTTTATGCCTCTATGTTGGGAATGAAATGGGAAGGTGAGACCTTCGTTGATGGCACCCTCCCATTTGGACTCAGGTCAGCTCCCTTGTTGTTCACGGCTGTGGGGGATGCCATAGAATGGATTGCCACACGGAGAGGAGCCAAATGGCTCAGACATTATATTGATGATTTTGTGGCAGTGGGGCAGAAGGGCACTGACCAGTGCGAGAGGGCCATGGCTGTGTTCAAAGAGACTTGTAGGTATGCCGCTGGATGAGAGCAAGGAGGAAGGCCCCAGCGAAGTGCTGACCTTCCTAGGGATGGAAATTGACACGGCCAAAATGGAGGTCAGACTACCTCAAGAGAAGTTGGCCGAGATGAGAGCGCTTCTAAAGAGATGGAGAGGGATGAAGAGCTGCAGGAGGAGGGATCTGGAGTCAGTGGTGGGGTCCCTCAACCACGCTTGCAAGGCGGTGAGGCCGGGCAGGGCCTTCAAGAGGAGGTTACAAGACCTCATGACCACGGTGGAGAGAGATGGCCGAAGGGTGAGGCTGAATGTGGAAGCGAGGGCAGACATCGAATGGTGGCATCAGTTTGGCCTGAGGTGGAATGGCACCTCCCTCATGACGGCAGTGGTCACTGATGAAGAGCCACAGGAAGAGATGTTCTCAGACGCGTCTGGGAACTGGGGCTGTGGTGCAACATGGAAGGGTAGGTGGTTCCAGATCCAGTGGAGTGCTCTGCCTGGGACGAGCAGGAAGGGATTGGCACGACTGGAAGTCGAGGGCGAGAAGGACAGGCTAAGGAGAGAGCCGGTGAAGTGGCAACACATGAGGGCCATGCAGGCCGCATGGAGGGCAAAGGGAGAGAAAGGAAGGATGCTGTGGGCAGCGGCCTGCATGTGCTTCTTTGGTTGCCTGAGAGCAGGCTTTAGCCCCTGAAGGAGTCAAGTTTGATGGGAAGGCTCACCTGTCATGGGAAGACGTACAGCTGGAAGACGCCTCAAGCCCCAAGTGGATCCGAGTGCGGATCAAAGAATCCAAAATGGACAGGATGAGAGTGGGGGCCTTCGTGACGCTGCAGAGGACAGACCTAGACATCTGCCCAGTGAAGGCAGTGCTCAAGTTCATGGCAGTCAGAGTGCCGGGCCCTGGCCCGTTCTTCACGGGCCAGGACGGAGTGGGACTCACCAGGCGGGACTTCGTGGTGGAAGTCAGAAAGGCCATGGTGGAGAAGGGAATACCGGAGGCTGGGATTTCTGGCCACAGTATCCGGATTGGAGCAGCCACGGCGGCAGCAGCTGCACGTGGAGCCTCCGAGGAAGATGTGAAAGCCCTGGAAAGATGGAGGAGTAGGGAATACAAGGGCTACATCAGGAGAGAAGAGGGTGATCAAGTGGCCTAAGCCAAAAAGTGGACTGAGTCAATCAAGTCAGAGAAGCCTAGCTAAAGCCAGTCAGAGGTCACTGAGGCATGGTCACACATCATCTCCCTCATGTGTGTTCACTTGATAATATCTGAGTATTTGTTCAATGATTGAATGTCAACAGGTTTTGTCAGTGGTTGAGGCGGGTAGCAGGGAGAGGGCTACCCCAATGGTTTATAAAAGGAGAGTAAGGTAGTGCTAGTCCTACCTAGGAGTAGGACTAGCAAAAAAAAAAACCCTGTGCTACTCTGTGCTACTAAAAAAAACCCTGTGCTATTAAAAAGCTCTATGCTGCAACAAATCCCTGTGCTATTAAACATGGCTAAGTTTTAACCATTAGGTCTGGTATAGGTTTCAATACCATAATATCCACTAACCCAAACCGTTTATGACTTGAAAGAGCATTTCCATGAAAGTATTGCAGACTTTGGTACTTAACTTTTATGTAAGACTTGTTTATTGCTTTAATATTAGAAGAAAGTGGTTAAAAAGTATGTCAAAAAAGGTGACAACATGAACCTATAAAAGACCATGTACAGTAGCTAACATCCATACACACACACACACACACACACACATATATACACAACATATATCCCTATTTATAAACACATGCATATTTAAACCAATTCTTCAGCTTTAGAATAGAGTATATGCATTAATTATATTATGCTGTGGCAGCACCTGCCATAGCTGGTCTCATCTGCCTGTTCATTCAATGTGCTAAAGAAGGGACATACTTATCAGAAGAGGACAAAACAGATGTTTTGTATCGTATAAAGCAAAAGGAAAATATGGTGTGTATTCTTGACAAGACAACAAAAAATAAAGAAAAGCAAGTCAAGCCAGCAGCCTTGTCAGAAGAAGCTTCCAAGGCTGAAAACTTTAAGAAATGGTTTGATAACATATTGAAAGGTAAACACTTTACACTTAATATTTAATATTAGTTATAGAAGTCTGAACTTTCCAATATGTTTTGTGCATTGAATAAGGCAGGCTAAATTAGCCTATTTTATATGTTAGATCCTTTTGTATGTTGGTGTATAAAATTGGCATAAGTACAATATATGCTCCAAAATAGATTCTTTTCTTTGTAAATTTATCAGCAGGCACTCACTGTTGTTGTTGTTGTATGGTTTGGTTTTTTGTTGTTTATTAGTTTACATGGATGTACCAGTAGCCCATCGCAACAAGCCATCATTGCTATCTGATGCCGGAGCATTCACTTCACCATAACAAGAGATGTCAACACATTTGGGTGCATAATTCAACGGGTTACCAAATTTATCTAAGCAGCCAACAGAAATAACTTCGTCTAAATTCGCTGGAAAAAGAACACCTTCAACAGGGCCATAGTTTCCAGCAGAAACAACGACTAGTTTTGACTTACTGAGCTGAGCAAATTGCTGAGTAAGAACATTTGGTAAACCATTTGTTTTACATCCTAACGATATAGATACTACATCAAATTCTTTACCAATTTTGCTCAATGCTTGAAGAAAACTATCAATATTGTGCATCAAGAATATTTTTGCTTTAGCTTCTGGAGTCACACCTCCCTCATACTTCATGGGAACAGTTTTGCCATTTTTTATGAAATATCCATCAAAGGGCTTCCCAACAGCTATTCCAGCACATACTGTCGCATGATTTGTGGCATCTTTATCAGCACTACTGCTTCGAACACATGAAACATTTTCGGAATATATTACCCTTGAATGCCCCATGTAAAGTATGAAAACCTTTGTCTCCTTTGGTGCCGACCATATCAAGTATGGCAATACTTGTTCCATTTCCCTTTATCTTTTTTATTTTGTCGTCAAGCAAATCCATCTGCCTTACTGTGACCCTTTCTTTTTGTTTATCACTCATTTCAGTCACCTTATTCGTTTGAAATACAATATCTAAAACAAAGTAATAAATACATACTGAAAATATCAGAACCCAATAACTTAATTACCCTACGTTTAACAATATCTATTGGTGTTCAAAATTATTCAAATGCATTGGTAGCTGGTGGGTAAGTGATGCATTGAAATTCAAACTATCAGACTATGTGAGCAATTTTTAAGCCCATTACAGCTCTATTACTATAACCTATAGGGACTATTATCAATAGTTAAGTATGTACATGCAAAGTCAACTATATTTGTGACTGCAAGTGTAAGTAATTGTGCGAGTGAAGCAAGACTCTCACTAACGAGTCTCAATTGAGATTTTAGTGTATATGTAATAGTTATAAACCAAAATTGAGGTTTGTATGCGATTTAGAAATCCCGAGACACGAAAGCGAAGCCCAAGTGGCGTGGGTCTGTGAATATTAAATGTGATTGCATTCTGAGTTGATGCAAGATAATATTTATATTTAGGTTGCATCAGTTACGCCAAAATCGATATTTGAATTTTCACTGCAGAAGGAAATTTCGAGAAGGGGATGGCCATGATACTGGCTCAATTGATTCTGCTGTGGCTACATTTCCTGCCAGGAAGCACCAAATAAGGCTCCCTAAACTCAGCTTGCAATCTTTTTCGGGTGACATCACCCAGTGGCTCACCTTCTGGGACTCATTCAAATCTGCAGTTCATAGCAATGATCAGTTGACTGAAGTAGATAAATTTATTCAACTACCTCAAGTCCCTACTCACTGGGACGGCCCGTGAAGCTATCGCTGGCCTTACTCTTTCTGCCTCAAACTACAAGGAAGCTGTTGCCATTCTCGAAGGCAGATTCGGGAATCAACAACAGATTATTTCCAGGCACATGGATCAGTTGCTGAAT
>WLWI01004275.1_pt1 | contig 12109 bp, 4 predicted proteins | sample 6701501 | NCBI WGS metagenome assembly WLWI01 (sample SAMN12718690, study PRJNA515312) | sponge metagenome | isolation source: marine sponge | host: Mycale hentscheli | place: New Zealand: South Island, Marlborough, Capsize Point | collected 2014-11-01
TATTACACTAGATATCTTCACAATGACATGTTTAAGTTCACGACCCTTGGACTATGCTAAGCAAGCTCATTACCCTAGTAGTTATAGCAATGGGACCAAACTAGCCACTTATCCAGATTTTATAGCCTCTTTCTCAGCTGTAGCCTACTCAACCAAGTTAGAGTAGCTGCTAAAATCTCAGCTGGGAGTGTTGGGAGCCCCTAAAACTAACTTTACAGTGTGAGTTACCAGTCCTAGTACAAACAAAGGTAGTGAAGATATCTAGTGTGGAATAAACCACTTATTACACTGGTCAGAGTGATATGGCTAAATATTTCACTTTAGCCCTTATTTTCACTTGCCCCTGGCTCGTGAAAAATAAATTAGCCTGCTCTTGAATATCTATAGCCATAACCAGAGCTCTCAACCTATAGTTACCAAAATGATTGAGATCATGCTATAAAATGCTGGAGATTGACTCTGAATGTTTGAGATAAGTACTAATTAATGAATTTTTTTTATAATGTATACATGTTTGAACTAAGCAAGAAATTAGTTTTTGTGCAAATAATTATAAGTCATTGTAGCCTTTTTAACAGTCTCTAAAACCTCCACAGGAGGATCAAAGCTATGGCAAGGTTCTCAACTTTAGCAAACTTGATGGTTAAAATACTTGACAGAGTGCCATCCAATTTTAGGCTACGTCGAAATTTAGTTTTGTTCTTGGTAATCATACTGAAGAGTCTCTCTTCTTCGGCATTTGAATGTGGCAATGTTAGCACTAATAAAGTTACTTAGACAATTTCTCAAACATCAAAGAATTATCTGGATTTCTCATTTGAGACAAGTGTGTCCACACAATATCTATTCTGTAATGCTGAGTACTGTCATCATCAACAACCAATGCAGCCTGCCATACAGCCTCCTCAACATGTGAGGTCTCCAGTTATTGATATTGAAGAAATTCATCTTCTAATGAATTCATATCAGAGACTGAGGTGAACTGGAGCATGGAAGAGTACCTATAATTATAAAGATATAATAAAGTAGCACAACTAACACTTAAAACAGACTTTTATATTTTTGTTCGTTATATGCACCTTGAAACAAAATAGAGAGCTTGTGTGAATGTTGAGTTTAGTCTATTGTTGAAATCAACAAACTGAGCATTACAAAGAACTTCATCAGAAATGGGGAGGTTTTTAAATGCATAGCTTGAAGCTGTGGAGTAAAAACCTCTTACGGCTTCATAAAATATTTGTACTTCTTGATTGCTGAGGTCTCCTTCATTATGAAGCTTGACTAGTTTTTGTCTGGTTAAGAGACCCACTGACAATTTGTCATCTGTAAAATTATACACTATGTCAAAAAAAAAGATGAGACGATAAGAAAATGCATATAGCTACCTGATAATTGATTACCCAGTGAGTAGTCTACTGAAGCACCGATAAGGCATTTTTAATTATATAAGGAATCACAAATTTTCCAAATAATTTGCGTAGGAATGATTCAATTTGTTGTAAGAGCACTGGAAGTACAGAATCTTCTCTTTGAAGAAACTTGTTAAATGAAACAAACACTTGTCGAGAGCGGACTGAAGATATAACAGGTAAACTTCAATGACTTTACTAGAATACACACGTGCAAGACGACCTTCCCTCCCTGTTGATAGTTCTGGTACTACAAAAAAAAAATTCATCTAAGTTAATATTAGCTAGTCCAAGCAGTTTCATTTCAAACTTACTATCTGAGATAAAATATGATACTAATCCGGGGTATTACGACAAAACTCTTGAAACTGCACTCTCCTAACTTAGCCACCTTGTATTAATGTGTTTCAAAATCTGTCTGAACTCCACATTACAAAGCTGTTGTAGTCAGATAAGCCATTTATCCTATTATTGTGCCTTTGTCAAAATAATAATAAGAGTTAGTAGATACTAACCATATTTTACTTAAAACATTAACTTTGATTAAAAACGAGAAAAATTATTACCTTACTAAAACTTTCAGTAGCCTTCATACTTGTGTTATGCAATATGTGGCAGGGACAACCCATAAAAAAGTGGCAGATTTTTTCTCGATAACTCGAGTATATGGAATTATTCTTGCCCAAATGCACAGATGTGTTGTCAACCGACATACCTGCACAGTTAACCCATGGAATACTACTTTCTTGTAATACGCTGTCCATTTTGTTTAATATAACAGAGGCAATGGCTGACTCTTTTCCTAAAAAAAATAATGACTTAGAAATGCCAAAAGATTTGAGTAACAGCAACAAATTTTACATTGCTATGTAATGGTTGTTTCTTTGTTTTTACCTGTAGTGGTGCACATGTCCAGAAATCTATAAGTAACAATCTTTCCAACACCAGGTTCATAATTTCGTACAGTAATTGGATTAATTTTTTCAATTCCTGGCCATTGGAATCATCAACTGCCAGGGAATAAGGACGGCTTTTCATAGCTTCAATTAGAGCAGACTTAAAATGAGGTGCCAATGCTCCGCTGGCAGAAGCTCATGATTTGGCAATTTTACTGTCAGGAAAGGCACTTCTAAGAAGAGGACTTAAATGGTCGCGAAATGCTATTGGTATTATTATGTTGTACAAGACCATTGGCAATCTTAACTTCAGCCTTAGTGGCCTGCATACAAACATCATCAACACACATACACACTTATTGCTTAAATACAGATTGAATGACCAGCACTACACCTTTTGCCTAGCAGAAACTTATTCTCTGGGCAGTGAAAGAGATCCAATATTTTTTAGACCTTTACCATTCTTCTGGTGTAAAAATGAAGAAATATGTCGAGAAACAGCCCTCGTGTTTACAAGAAATAACCTTTAGGCATGCTGTGCACTGAAAACTAAAGAGATCATTCTTGACCAGCTTAATACACGGCCACTGTTTTGTCCAAGAAGATTGAAACCTTTTTTATAATAGAAAATGTTGTCTTAGCAATAGCTATAGCTAATGTAGCTAATTTTATAAAATCACTAAATACCAATAAAGCAGTCTTTTTAGTAATGTTGTTTTAGTTGAACATTTACATTTTAGTTTTAGTTATATTTTTTTTGACATAAAATATTTCAAGATTAATTTTTGTTTTAGTTTTTCCACTAACAAAGACTATAATTTTAGTTTTAGTTTTGGTTTTTCCAATGTGCTAATTTCAATTCTAGTTTTAGTTTTATTTTTTCCAATTTACTAACTTCCATTTTAGATTTATTTTTGTTTTTTTTGCTAAGGGAGGGGGCTAGATAGTAGATGAGCAACTGCTGACTGCTGTCCAACAGTTTGCCTTAGCCAACCAATTTACTCAGGTGCTATGGAGAAATGATTGGGTAAAGGGTTTTGCTTCCTGTGACTACCACTGGTCATTTGTCTTCTTTCAGTGATGTCACTGAAAATGATTAGCTATATTTATAGTTATGATTAAAAAGTTTGAGTTATTACTCATCAGCCCTATGACTTTTAGTTTTAGTTACCATCATCCTATGTGAAATTTAGTTCTGGTTAGTTAACTAATATGTTTTAGGTGTAACTAAAATTAATTTTAGTTTTAGTTTTAGTTACCAAAACAACACTACTTTTTAGTTCATGGCTAGCTAATAATACTTGTGGAAATAATAAATGTTAATTTACTCAGTACGGTATTTGTACGCCCCACCAAACTTAGGCTCTGCTTTTGAAGAAGAACTAATACTACTGCTGCTGACCGTTAGGGCAGAGAGCCCTTTACCCGGTAGCACTAATTTTACCTGAACATTAGTAATTGAATGCCCTGCTCCCAGCACATAAATCGCTATTTTATTGGCTGTGACAGTACTGTATATCAGAATGCTACCACTGCAACATTAACTGCCACCGTCAATTTGCGTGAGAGTTGGTGTGTTTGCTTGTGAGCTTGATATACCAAGGCTCAATGGGTGGTGAAACTCACTCTAAACGGCAAAATGGCAAAATGGCAAAATGCGTGAGAATTGAGAGGTCTGCATAACACTATAAGTGGTTTATTCCACACTAGATATCTTCACTACAGTAGTTAGGGTGACTCATAGACTAAAGTTGGTTGTAGTGGTTATTCACATCCCCAGCGGATATTTTAGCAGCTGCTCTAACCCTGTTCAGAAGGGTACACCAGAAGAAGGTAGCTGTAAAAACCTAGAAAAATGAAAAGCTTGGCAGGTTGATATAACTACAAGGGCAATGAGCTTGCACAGAACAGCCTGAAATAACAGAGTGAAATGACAGAGTGAAATATTTTGAGATATTTCACTGGTCACATACCTATAAATATCATTGTGAAGATATCTAGGGTGGAATAAATATATATAATATGTACATATTATAATGTATATTTGATTGCATGTATTAAGTCTAGCTCCATAATAAATCTCCTTGTTCCAATGCATTATACTGCAGATCCATCAAACAATATTATTTAGCATTTATGTATAGGGTCGCAACTGCTACAAACAGAAAGCGTATAAGGAGGTATGTTAGAGAGAGAGCATGGAGTCCCAGCTGGAATTAAGTAAACAATAAATGTATGTAGTGACATCTGAAAAAATCATTTATTTGTTATAATTTACAAGCTGTGTTGCTGGACATGTGCTTAATAATAGTAAAGCAGACTAAGTAAATTGAACAAGTCCATTCAAAGTAACTCGAAGCAAAAGCTGTGCATTGTTGGGTGAATAGGTCACCTTGTAATGTATACACTTTTGTAAATTGAGGATTGATTGTTAGCTACTAGCTCAATCCTCTCTTGTTATAGCTACTAGATCAAATTTAAACAATAATTCTATCATAATTATTTTGATTTTTTTATAGTGATGAAAAAATAAACAGTAACCATGTAAACTACTTTTTAATTATAATAGCTAACTTATACAAAACAATTTCATAAAAACAAAGACATTAATTAGTGAAAGGTAGAAGTAAACAATTTTTTTAGTCTGCTATTCCCATCAGAACCTCCTATAACATGGACCTTGTCTGATGTCATGATACAGGTACAGTAACGTACTGCATGTGGTAGTTGTCCAGCCTGGAACCAGGTATTAGTCTCACGGACATAGTGCTGGATGGTGGACACTGACTTCTCACTCTTCATGTCCACACCACCGACTGCCAGTAGAGATCCTCCAATGTTGAGTGGACAGGATTGTGTACAGTTGAGTGGAGGTAGTTTATTCCATATGTTGGAACTGTGTGATGAGGAGTGTGAAACAAGAGCCTCCAGAGACACACTATAGACATCAGGACTACTCTGCCACAGTTTCTCACACTCTCCCCCCATGAGGTACCAGGTATCACCTATTGTAGTAGACTTCATCTTGATCAATGGTGATGGTGTAGATGGTCCAGTGGACCATTGCTTGTTGGGTACATCAAGGACCTCAACACAAGCTTGTAAACGAACTCCATGGTATCCACCAGCAACCACCAGCCAATGTTTATATGAAGTAGCTGAAGGAACACAGCGAGGTGTAGGCAAAGTAGGGAAGGGATGTGTCCACTGGTTGCTGTCAGGCTGCCACTCCCCTAGTTCATTGCTATCAGAGCCATCTCTATTGCTTCCTCCCACCACAACTAGTTTGTTGTTGATGATAGTCACAGCAAACAACCTGGTACTGTATAGAGGTAGAGTGTGCCACTGGCAGGACAGTGTGTTGTAGGCCATCACTATGTATTTATCTTCATCTCTACCAGTGTATCCTCCTCCAACGTACACTGTATCATTTATCTCTACTGATTGGATGTATACACTCATAGCCACTGGCATATCAGGACCACACCTCCAGTCTAGCTCTAGTGGGAATGTCTGAATAATAAACAAATTACATTATCTGTAGTAAATTAGTATAAGATAACTCCAACTTATATTGCTAACAATTTAAATAAATAATTATTGTTTATTTTACTGGCATACTTGATTAAATAATAAAAGTCATAGTGTTGCTATGGTTACTGTTTACATGCCATTGACAATTTCAATACTAATTACATAATATCCTCCCTAATGCACCTCTCCAAATATTTACATAGGCAAGTGAAAAAAGTGGAAAAGATTAGCGTAGGTCTCCATTTGTCGACCCCGAATATTATTGACCACGCCAGCCTAAATTATCTACAGGTTAAAAGTATGAAACAAACACATACTTTTTATAATCTAATTTAGTTTGTTTTGTGGCTCTTTGTACCTTGTTTTCCACACTCATTTTTTGTATATTAAGTCCAATTGGAAGGTACATTTGCCCCTTAAACACGCATGTGGGTTTATTTTGTTCTCCTAAAAAGTAAGGCTTTTAGGCTTAATTACAGTTTCTTCAGTATTTTGTTGTTAAGTGACATTGGTAGTCAGAATGGCTTAGTAAAGTAAACTTCCACTACTCGGGGAAAGCTGAGGTAAGTACAAGTTACAAAATAAAAAGCCTGGCTTTTTCTTTTGTAGCTGATAGCTTGTTGTCAAAAGTTACTGGTGATTCAGATAGCCAAAATGGCTTAAATTTGATACTACAATAGCTAATACTACTCAAGAATTTTTTTAGTAAAAATGTAATTCTGAAATTATTTGCTATAATAATGAATAATCAACTGCTATATTAGAATCCACTTTTGTCAACATTAAGTATGGAATAGAAGCTTACTTGGGAAAAAATTAATACACAATATAACAATATTGTGTAATTTAAGATTAAATTAGAAGGCAGGCTTGCTCGCTATTTGTGCATAAGCACACAACTCGTTCATATGCATGCTTGGTCGTGCGTAGGTCTTTTATGTATTATTTTAACCTTCATATTTAGTGTTCACTCCGTGATTAAATAATGAAAGTCAGTGTTGCTACGGTTATTGTTTACATGCCAATGACAATTTCAATACTAATTACATAGCCTCCCTAATGCACCTCTCCAAATATTTTCATTGGCAAGTGAAAAAAGTTGAAAACTTTAGCATAGATCCTCACTTATCGACCTTAATTATTATTGACCAAGCCAGCCTCAATTATCTACTGGTTAAAACTACAAAATGAACATGTATTTACATTTGTTATTTTGCTTCAGTTTGTTTTGTGGCTATTCATATCTTGTTTTCTTCCTCCTTTTTTGCATATCAAGTCCACTTGGATGATCTTGACTCAAGTTTCTGATACTACAGCATTTTAAACCTACATGCTTTTTTTACAGTCACAAATAGTTAGATGTAATTTCAAACATGCTGCCAATTTTTAGGTTGCTAAGTGACGCTTGTTGGTTGTCAAGAGCCATTGGTAGTCTGAATGGCTTAGTAAAAGGTAGCTACCACTACTTGGGAGAAGCTGAGATAAGTGCAAAATACAAAACAAAACTCTGGCCTTTTCTTATGTAGCTGAGAGTTTGTTGTCAAGAGTTACTGGTGATTCAGATAGTCTAAATGGCTTAAATTTGATACTATAAAATTGAATACTACTCAAGAAACTTCATGGTAAATTAGTAATTTTGTAAATAATTTGCTATACTTAATGGTCAACTGCTATATAGAATCCACTTTTGTTATTAAGTATGGAACAGAAGTATCTTTGGATAAAGTCAACAATATAACAACATTGTAATTTACGGTGATTTAAGAAGGCATGCTCGCTTGTTATTTGTGCACAAGCAAACCACCACTAGTGTATCCCGTAACAAACTTTACAAACAGAAATTTTTCTGTTAGTGATTATTTATCCTTATAAATCAAAGAAATTTATTTATTTACTCCTTAGAATTAGGCTGTCTCTAATATGATCTGAATGTTGCCGCAGGGTGTAGTTGGGTCGTAAGAAGTTATACTGGAGTTATTTTTCTATAGTAAGTAGAGGTGGCATGTTATTTTGGTTAAAGAGCTGTTTGTCATAGCTGTTCTTACGTGAAAATCAATTGCCCAATCTGTCAAGTCACCAAGAGAAAATGGAGTCTTGTGTTAGTATAAACAAGAGTGTGTGTGTGTATGTGTGTGTGTGTATGAGTGTTGTGTATTAATCTGTTGCTTAGCTAAGAAAAATTTGAAGCTAAAAATAAATAATAGTTATTGGCTGCCTTTTCTTTCGTTAAGATGTTTAGACTTCCTCCAATTTCTTTTGTTAGTAAGCAAATCTTATTTAGGGCTAGGCTCTAAACAGTGTAATAATTCCTTAGAGAAATGCTTGTTTGTTTTATAAGCTATAAGAAGTTGCCATGAGTAATTACTATAACAATGATGCTGGTTATAGTGTAAGTATGCTAGAATGTATCATTCAAAATAGGTAACTAGTATGAAAATAAAGTAATAATATTGATGACTAAAAATTATCGGGATACTTGGCATTGATAAAAGGAGATTATAATACTACTTTCTTAAGGGTGCAGTACCACCGGAACCTGCGGTAATTAAGTGATTCAGTAAAATACCACAAAACTCCGCCCGCAACTCGATCCAATTTACTCTCCGCGAACTGACTATTGTACGCAACTCGCGCACAATTTGAACACGTACCAATTAACTGTACCAGACAATTTACCACAAAGAGCTTTCACCTCAAATGACTGTAGGGCAGAAGCAGCAGTGTAGATAATTAATATTTGTTCACTTTCTAAAAACTATCACTAAACAATATTAAACAATATGAAACGAACAAAATCAAAGGTTCTGAAGTATGCAATACTATCAAGGGGATCCAAGGAGCTGTGCCTTCTCATTGACCTCTCTACCGGAGTGCCATGTTCCCTCTTCTAAATAACCAGGATGTAGTATTCTTCCCTTCCGGAGGCATGACTTCTTAGGAGAGCCGAAGGTCTACTATTCTCTCATCTGGAAAACAAGGAAGCCATGTCTTCTGCTCTGCACTTTTGTTGTGAACCTGCCAGTTGTACCCTAGAACCAAGGAGTTGTGCCTTCTCATAATGGGAGCTCATCTATTTCTATGAAGAGCATGCCAGCACCTTTATTTCCTGTTGAGGTAGATTAGACAAAGTACTATGATCTAAAATTTGATTCAGGTCTTATTTTAAATAAATCAATAAAATAATCATTGATAATAAACCCTAATTGATAAATATATATTATTGTATAGGGATAGAAAAAAAAATAGCACCAAAAATTCCTGAGAAGTTGAAGTTCACACACTGAAACTGCTTCTAACATCTACCCACTACACCAACGTTCTATCGAGCTCTCCAAGACTCCAGAGCAGATTCTTCCTTCCAAGTCGCAGCTGTGAGCCGCGATATATCTATTCTAAATGAGTGACTCCAGGCGCCATTAATACACCGCCGCTTCTTCATCGTTCAGCCCTCCAGTACATTCCAGAAGTCTTGTACTCTTCCCCGCGGGGCTCACTCGCACAGTAACTCTTCTTTTGTGTTTGCTTACCAGTTCTAATTAGAGCCGCCACCACCTGGAATTTTCCCACAATAATTGTGCGCTCAAAGTTGGGGGGCAAAGTTGAAGAATGAAATGAGTACGAATCATTAGTCAGCTTTCGTACCTAAAAATCAAAATTCAGGAGTACTGGATGGCCAGAATGAACTCATATTTTGTATGAGGGGTACACGCCACATTAAAAAAAACATTACAACGAGTTTTTTTTTTAAATATGATACAAAAAATAATATAAAAAAATTTAAAAAAATGGAAAACAAATACTAATATCAAAAATACGGCGTTGTAATGTTGTGGGGAAGCCCCTTGGCTACCACTGGAAAAAAATCGACTTCGTAACTGCAACGGTCGCCCCTTTATTTCGCTGAATAGCCATAAAGTTTGTACCGTTGTTTCTCCGTTCCTGGTCGGTCTTTTTTCTTGAATACATACATAGCATAACTCCTCCGTCTACGGTTTCAAGTGGTACTGCACCCTTAAGATGCTTAGACTTCCTCCAATTTCTTTTGTTAGTAAGCAAATCTTATTTAGGGTTAGGCTCTACACAGTGTGGTAATTTCTTAGAAATGCTTGTTCGTTATTTAAGTCCTAAAATGTTGCCATGAGTAATTAATATGACATTAAAACTGTTTCCCATACGAAATTTCAAAATTCAGCCTTGTTTTAGCAATTGAGTGCTATTTGCCAGGAGGCTGGTTATTTAGATAGAATTTTGTTTTTAATTTTTAGAATGACTATTGTCTAGAATAGCTCGCTCGCTTGCCATTTTTGCTGTAAGCTTATTTTTTGGACTGTTACTTACCTGCTATATACACACATTTTGTTTATTCTCACTATATAAAATACAATGAAGACGGAAATGATAGTTGGAACAAACAAGAAGCCTAGCATTAGCACAGAGATATGAAGCATATTTCTCAATAAAAAATAGAATTTAGAATAGTAACCAATTAATACTGACACTCCTATTGTGTCATTTTATAGTTAAGTTCAATACCTAGACTCTATTGATATAACCTGTATATACATTTTACCCATTAAATTAATTAGATTTGGGACAAGTAGTTTTGGTAAAATATAAGAAAACACTGTTGATAAGAATGCATAGTACTTACTAATGATTTCTTGCTGATAGACACTGTGGCGATATGCTCCATTTCCTTTGTTAGTCGCTCCACTTCAGATTGCAGAAGTTGTTTCTCTCTTTGATGGTGAGCTAACTGAATTCTTTCAGCGGCTATCTGGTTCCTCTGTTGGTTGTTCTCAGTCTTCAGGATTTCGATCTCAGTCTTCTGTTGATTGTTCTCAATTTTCAGTTGATTGTTTTCTGCTTGTACTTGCGTGACACTTGCTTGCAATTGATGTTTCTCTTCAATGAGTTGTGCACTTGCGGACTGGAGCATTATTTTGTCACTTTCTAGTTTTGTAATTTCTTCAGTCAACTCTTTGTTTTCCGTTTCCAATCTAATTTCAGAAATCTAATAATACAACACATAAAACGATAACTATCAATAAATTGAATAACATTTAATTGCAGAGGACGCCATAAAAATTTACCTATTGAGTATTTGTAGAGCTCAGATGTGACTGTTTACTGTTGAGATAAATTTCAATTGTAGGAAGTATAATGTATTACAGCTTATAACATAAAAGTTAAAAAATAAATCTGTAGGTGGGTTGCTTTATTTCCATATGATCGATGAAGATATGTTTTAAGATATTGATTGCACTAATATCGAGTTCAGTGAGAAAATCTATGATCGCAAGAAAGCTCAATTTCTCCTGTTTTTTCATCAAATTTAAGTCGCCAATGACTAGCTATAAATATGCTTGATTCTACAATCACAATACGTGAAATATAACCACTGAAATTATAAGTCTAGCGAAACCAACTTGGAGAGAATTAATTAATGCATTTTAATACAACCCCTGCACTGTATTGTGGTGTGAAATATCGCCTCAGAAAAATTATTGTTCATCTTGTATGTGACGCCTAATTTGAATGCTATAGCCATACTAAGTTAGATCAATATTTATTACGTTGGTATTGCAAGGCTACAATGGTACACTTAGGTTTGTGTTCGGGGTTGGAGTTTAGGCTTACTTCAGAATGGCGACTTGGTGGTCAAATTTTCATCTAGTAGAACTGGATTATTGGCAACTCTGTTATTTTAGATGGTGCTTCTAGTAGACAAGAAGGTGCAGAAGATATCTAAGCCTACATAGCTATTAAAACACAAATAGAAGCTAAGCCTATACAGTAGCTATAAAAAAAAATAGAAGGTTGCAGTGTGAAGTAAACCAGGCATTTGACTACAGCTTTAGAAAACTAAGAAGTTGAGAATTTTCATCATAACATTTAATTATTTACTAATTATAGTCCAGTATCAGATTTGGAAAATTTGTTTTTAGCAGTTATTACTTTTTATACACATTTTATATCAAATTTTTTAATTAGTAATTTCCCAGTCAATGTTAGTAGTGAAAATAGGGGCTTCTCCACAACATTACAACGCCGTATTTTGGTAGCTAAATTTAACAAATGACTGCAGTTCACATACCAAAGTTTACCTCAAGTTCTTTTATTCTTCTATTCTTTTCTTTTGCTTCCTTCATGTGTAACACATTGGCTATGTTGAGAGATCTCCCCAGATTCCCTCCATGTAAGTTCTCCATTGCATCCTGTACTGGTGTTAGTGCCTCCAGTAGTTGTTCAGCAGTAGGTCTTGTTTGA
>WLWI01004276.1_pt1 | contig 12108 bp, 9 predicted proteins | sample 6701501 | NCBI WGS metagenome assembly WLWI01 (sample SAMN12718690, study PRJNA515312) | sponge metagenome | isolation source: marine sponge | host: Mycale hentscheli | place: New Zealand: South Island, Marlborough, Capsize Point | collected 2014-11-01
CTGCTAGCTCACAGTGCCTGCTTAGTGCACGGGCTGCTAGCTCACAGTGCCTGCTTAGTGCACGGGCTGCTAGCTCACAGTGCCTGCTTAGTGCACGGGCTGCTAGCTCACAGTGCCTGCTTAGTGCACGGGCTGCTAGCTCACAGTGCCTGCTTAGTGCGCGGGCTGATAGCTCACAGTGCCTGTTTAGTGCACGGGCTGCTAGCTCACAGTGCCTGCTTAGTGCACGGGCTACTAGCTGTGCTAGGTGCATGTATAACTGCTAGCGATTGCAAGAGAGGATTTGCATTTTACATGTATGTGTGTGTGTGTGTGTGTTCCTCAATTTCTCGTCTCAACAGTCACCATCAAGCACCACCTCTCAGCTCTCTCACCATGCTCTCTCCCACACATCAGTCACCATCGAACACCACCTCTCAGCTCTCTCACCATGCTCTCTCCCACACATCAGTCACCATCAAGCACCACCTCTCAGCTCTCTCACCATTCTCTCTCCCACACATCAGTCACCATCAAGCACCACCTCTCAGCTCTCTCACCATGCTCTCTCCCACACATCAGTCAGAGCTCTATTGCTTTGCTTCCTGGTGGTTCTAGTCTGTACACAATGAGAGTCTATACACAATGTCCTCCACCATTTCACTCTCTCCTCTCCCTTTCCTGGCAAACAGACACACACACACACACTGCACTAAATGGTTGCTACACACCCAGTAAATTACAGCACACACACTCCTCATCCAGACACTTGAATCCACTAATAACCTAAAAAAATCAACCATCAAGGTTCTAATTTGTTATGAGTTTCATGCATTATAATCCTTTTCAATATATGCACACGTGTGTGTGCATGTATGTGTGTGTGTGTGTGTGTGGTGCCATGATTGCTCAAACATGCATGACCATAACCACGAGAATTCCTCCAGAAGACATAGTGCATGTATCGAGTTTAGAGAATGCACAGTCTTGACTCTTCCACACTTTGCAACATACACACATTTCAATCCTCTCTACTTAGCAATCTTCTTTTCTTGAGCTTACTTTGGACTAGAAATAGCCATTTCTCCACGAAAACATGTACTGAAATGCGACATTACTGTCCATAATTACAAGAAGTTCATCAGTGTAATTGCATAAAACCATCTTCTTATAGAACCGCAACAGAAAAAACTCCCAATCACAACTCCGGACTGATGTTGAAACTTATACTCTGACTAGATTATATGCCAGTCCCTCAATAAATGTACTAGAACGCTGCTGACAACTCAACAGAACCCAAAGTCACAAAGTGAACAAGACAGACACATCCATTCATGTCTCGCAACAACCTGTGAACCTGAATTCCATTCTGATGAAGCAATCATCTTCTCAAGTCTATTAGCCAAAGGACTCACTCAAAATAAAACTTAAGTAACTAAAACATTGTTAGCAAATTTACGCAGACAGAAATGTGGTTTATAAGTGTGTCAGATTAGAGCACTTTAGAAAAAAGGCAACAATAGTCCAAGTACCATCTCCATTATCTACCCAACTTCTGCCTGTCGCCACGGTGATACAGGAGCAAGTGACATGCTCACCTGTCACTATACTGTCATGAGGATTATTCAAATGATGTTGTGGAAACTTATCACTGATAGAGAGAGAAAAAAACAATAATGGAGTGGGAACAGTGCACCCTTATGGGACAATATTTAAAAAAAAGCCTAAGATAATATTCTGAAAATTTAAACAGCACACCTCACTTGAGCAGGAAATGGACATTTGCTTTAAATAAGGCATGTGTAACACATTCTACTGCTGGTGTGTAGCTACTTATGTTGTTCAGTCATTTAGGAATTAGATTTAGAAGAAGATAGTCAAAAAATATTTTTCTAAATTAAAACACTTGAAGTGAGAGTGCACACATGAATGCAATAGTGAACGTGGAAAGAGCTCATTCACAAATACTGTCACAAAAACACCAGAACTTTACCTGAATCCATGACAAGTATCATGACAAGGGACCTCTAAATAAAATGAAGCCAGAACTTGTAGAGTAAATATTGGAAATACCAGAGACAATTCTAGCTTAGCATGAAAATGATACTATCCCAATATTTCACTAGAAGCCGTGCATCACATGATCATTAAACACTACCTCTGCCCTTCTTTTTATGCTGCTACCGAAAGTTGCAGCAGTGCTAAAGTGAGTACCCACCACATTAAAGAAAGCAGTCTGGCATGAAAGAAATCATACTATTCCCTTTACATCAAGTTTGGCTGAAGTTTCTAAAAGTCAGGCTGTCTCACAACAGTGAACTTTATCAGTATAACATAAAAACTGGAATTTCCTAATAATGTAGCTTCTGAAACTGCAAACGAGTATCAATGCATCACTCTGCTGAAAGTTGCCTTTCTACCAACACCTCTAATTACATGATCTAGTCGAGAGTAACTGTGAGGCATGCACTGCACAGGCTTACCTTAAAGAGGTAGTCGTAGTCCTCGTCGTCGTTAGGGAAGTGGAGTGACCCACCGGATTTCTGCAGCCTGTTTCCTCCACTCATACAGCTTGCAGTCCAGACAAGGTCTCCCTCAACCTATTCTCACTGACTCATAAGAATTTTCAGTCAGACTTAATCTTAGCTAGCTTGTCACACAGAGATAGTCAGCAGCACAGCAGCAGAATGCTGACTCCGCCTCCTTAGTATGTGGGCGGGGGGAGGGGGCACTTACTGAGGTCTCTCTCCTTTACCTAATTCTAAGTGATTATTCCCGCCCCCGCAAATTGTCTTCTCAAATCAGCTGACTTTGCATGTGCAGTATTCACACCTGAAGTTAGTGGCGTTATGTCAGTTTACTGTCGTAAGATTGTCAGCGGCTGGCCTGGGACTATGTTGCGTATACCCGCCCTTGTGCATTTCTGCCGGTTACAGTTTAGAGGAGTCTGTCCCTAGTGAAGTTGTTGGGTTGGTGTAATGGAATTAGTGCGCTCTGCTGGGCACCCCGCGGAGCTATGGGCTTTACTGAAATTTAAATATGGAGGAGGAAGAGAAGTTGTAATGCCAAAGATTGACCAAGTGAGTTTGCCATCAGACACTATTGTTCAGGTGGAATCAATCTGTAGTTTCCCTTGGTATGGCTGAGGTGTGGCCACTTCTTGTAGTGAGTTTGATGATTACGTAAAGTAAAGACGGTAGCTGTGAATTTTTCTGGCTGAATTGATTTCTATAACCTTGTAATAGTTGGGCAGAGCCCAATTTTATTTTATATATTAATGTTGTGAGGTGAGGTACAGTATGCTGATAACGTAATGTGTGTTTATCAATTTTTGTCATCTTTGAATCTTAATCATGTGACGTTTGGTGGGACCAAACCACATATATAAGCTGTGATCAAATGTACGGACCAAGAGTTTGATTTATTGGATGATTTATAGGACTGAATGATTGGAAGAGATATGTTCTGTGTAGTAGTTATCTTGCGTTACATGACTATGCTGGGTGCCTCATGGATAATGATACTTACCTGCAGGCCAGTTTGTCCTCAGGGATGAAGCGTTGCTATGAACTGCTCAATCAAACTAGCCGCAGTTTTGCAGCCGTGATACAGAGTCTGGATGATGACCTCAGGTAATGACTGTGGACTGTGTGTGTAAAGTAACGTGACACAGTGGCTACTGATAATCTCTCAGAGGCTGCTATTCGAAAACCACATTTATTTAACGTAACATGTGATAGCATATCATCAACTATATGGAGGTTGAGAGGGTGGGGTGTGGCTGTTTCACATTGTCACTATTTCAGTTAGCTCCTTGTTACACATTCCACAAACATGAAATTGGCAATGTAAATATAGTGTTTGTGCAATGCACGTACAATACAAAGTTATCAATGTATGAGGCGGTCAAGGCTTATCTTCCATTTTGATATATCATGCATCGTTGTACTTTATCTTGAGATATGCACTTTGCCAGTTGAATTTCACTCCTGCCACTCGTTAAGCTGGCCCGTGTTAAAGGTTACCTTTTGCTGTTGGTGCTTGTATTAGACCGGCCATTTGTATTTTCTACCTGGTCCTGCGTGCACTGGACACTGTGGAAGATGATATGAAGATCCCAGTGGCCAAGAAGACAGCCATGTTGAAGGAGTTTCACACACACCTCCACGACACACAATGGACGTTCATGGACAGTTCTGAAGAGGACAAAGTTGTACTGGAAGAGTTCAATGTGGTGAGTTGATGAAGGAGATAAAGAAAGGTTGTTTTTAAATAAGAGGTTTGATGGCTGGTATACAGAAAAGTGAGATGATAGAGGATACAATAGGTACTATTGAAGTATTTGTTATATATGTTGAGTGATATTTCAACATCTGAGATTAAATTCAAGAGTTAGTTCTTATCCCGACTTGTTATAGGCGCTCCTCAAGTCTTCTATTCTAATTAATGACTCTCTGACAGAGTTCTGTAAGAATCTGGAGACCAAATGGTTGTTGTTGTTTTTTTGTTAAGACTAAAAATATAGTATTGTGTTTAGCACACCTCATAATTAACTGACCATATTTTATTCATTTATTCATTTATTTATTTTCAGATAGCTGGTGAGTTTCTGGCATTAGATCAGAAGTTTCAGGATGTTATAGAAGACATTTGTGCTAAGATGGGTGAAGGGATGACAGTTTTTCTGGAGAAGGAGGTGGGATCCATGCAACAGTGGGATGAGGTGAGGCAGTATATCGTGTGGGTGTGGTCTTAGCTATGTGTCAATTTAGTCATCCTCATTATAGCAATTAATCTCCATATCAACAACCTATTAAATATTGACATTGACCAAACATTTCAACTGCGTCAGAAAGTTGAAACATCTGCCAGACAAACTTTAGCTGCTGTTTATTATACTACTGCTGTAATTAACGATGTGTCTATTCGCGTGTGTATATGTGTGTGTGTGTGTGTAGTATTGTCACTATGTGGCAGGTCTGGTTGGTATCGGTTTGTCTCAGCTATTCTCAGCGTCAGGTCTTGAGGTCGATGAAGTAGCTAAGGATGAGTATCTGTCCAACTCTATGGGACTCTTTCTACAGAAGACAAACATCATTAGAGACTATTTGGAGGACGTCCAACAGGGACGCGAATTCTGGCCTAGAGAGGTAAATGGGAGGAGCTTTAGTGTGTGGGGGAGGAGCTCCAGTGTGGGATGTAGGTAGGAGGAGCTTTAGTGTGGGTGGGAGGAGCTCCAGTGTGGGATGTAGGTAGGAGGAGCTCCAGTGTGGGATGTAGGTGGGAGGAGCTTTAGTGTGGGTGGGAGGAGCTCCAGTGTGGGTGGGAGGAGCTCCAGTGTGGAAGGGAGGTGGGAGGAGCTCCAGTGTGGGATGTAGGTGGGAGGAGCTTTAGTGTGGGATGTAGGTGGGAGGAGCTTTAGTGTGGGTGGGAGGAGGCTCCAGTGTGGGATGTAGGTAGGAGGAGCTCCAGTGTGGGATGTAGGTGGGAGGAGCTCCAGTGTGGGATGTAGGTGGGAGGAGCTTTAGTGTGGGATGTAGGTGGGAGGAGCTCCAGTGTGGGATGTAGGTGGGAGGAGCTTTAGTGTGGATGGGAGAAATCCAGTGTACTGATACAGTTAGAGGGGACAGGTAGAGAGAGAGACTCCGGAGTCCCCAACTTCAGGGCTTGTTGTTTGTTCAAGTATGTTAGACAAGGTGGTTAGGACTGAAATCTCTTGCACGCTGTATATCTCTGTTAATATTCACACTCCAGTGCACACGGAAGGGTCTCTCCTGGTACTCTGAGTTGCTGTGGTTTGTCATGGTGACCTGTGATAGGCCAGGTCATGCTGTGTTGTTGGATCATTGTTGATGTATCCACATTCCTTCTTTGCAGGCATGGAGTCAGTTTGGAGGGTCTCTGTCAGAGTTACAGGAGTGTTGTAGTCGAGACAGAGCTGTGCAGTGTATGAACCTGCTCATCACTAACGCCCTCCAGCATGTTCCTGATGTCATCTCTTACATGAGTCGCATAAAGAACCAGAGTGTCTTCAACTTCTGTGCCATACCTCAAGTGAGTGTGTGCTAGTTACTGTGTATGAGTCTGCTAGCGGGGATGTCCTCGTAATAGCATATCATTTACACACTAACAAACATTATTTGGTAATTAGTTCAATACTTGGAATTAAATTTCAGGACAATGTAGTCATCGTGTGTGTGTGTGTGTGCAGACAATGGCCATAGCTACCTTGTGTGCCTGCTATAACAACCCTAAGGTGTTCTCTGGTGTGGTGAAGATCAGGAAAGGTCAGGCGGTTCAGCTCATAATGGCGTCCACTAGCATGCACAACCTACGCACCATCCTTGCTCATCACACCAAACAGGTAGGTGGAGCTGTGGGTGTGGTCAATTGATTGTTAAATGCACATTTCTAGTTTTAAGTGGAACTGTGCAGTGATGTAAATGTATCATCACACCAGACAGGTAGGTGGAGTTGTGGGTGTGGTCAATTGATTGTTAAATGTGCAGTGATATAAATGTATCGTTTATTTTAGTTCCTTGTTATGTTAAATAGATTGCCCGTGCTATCCCAGCGTCAGACCCAACATCTGATAAGACGCGTGCCATTACTACTCGTATCCTAGACTTGTGCTCCTCCAACTCGCATAAACTGGAAGAGCAATCCTCCATTCAGGTCTATCTGGCAGGACTTGTTACCGTGGCCGCCATTGCCTACGTGGTTTGGAGTTCATCGGCTCATTGAATTTATTGTTCCCCAACACTCGGCTCTAGTGAATTTTATCTTCCTATGGACTGTATTTATTAAAACACAACTCACATTTCTCATTATTTATTAACTTTATTTAAAAAAATTTTTTTGGTTTTTTTTTTTTTTTTCCCAAGATTTTTTAAAAAAATTTAATTTCAAGGCTAATTTATCTGGTGTTGTTATAGTTTAGCTAAAGCAAATTTTATCGAAAAAAACAACAATATAGTGCATAAATAACTAAAATATTATAGAGAGGATGAGACCGACTTATTTAGTCGTGTGGGTTTTGTAATATCGTAACAATTTAATCTACTGTATATATTGATTAAAAAACAAAGGAAAATTGATATTTTCAATTTAATTGAGATGTGTGCATTTGAAAACTAAAATTAGGTGTATTTTATGTATATTTATGGTAGGTACGTGTTGTCAGTTTAAATTCCTTTGTTGTTATTCCTTCCACTATCCTTCCCCCACTTCTTTCAAGGTACAGTGAGTGTTAGCATGTAGTGAAGTGCATACGAGTTATCAATTGTACATCATTACTGATCTGACATTCCCTTCAGCAAGCCACACTGCTTTGAACTATGCCTACTTGCACTACTCCATGTACAACAGATGTCACGATTTAAACTGATGACCCTGTACCAATAGATAGTTATACTCAGTGGAGTGGAAAAGACAAAACGACAACACTATAATTTTATGTTAAAAACTATAATCTTTTCAACTTTAAAAAGAACTTGGTAAAAAATTATCCTACGTTCAATGCATGTTCTCTCTTCTCTAGTCCAGACATTAGTATATTTTGGGAATGAGCCTCCAAGGTACCTTCTGGCAATATCTGTCCCAATCACTGCCATACTTGTCTTTACAGTGATGCTCATCTCTTAGCTGCCTGTGGATGAGGAGGACGGTGAAGTAAGTCACGTAAAAGTATGGGAGGACATGCCCTATACCACACGGGAGTGACCATGACAACGCCATGACAAGGTCTCCCACATAATTGGGATGCCGGCAGATACCCCACCAACCAGACACGAGCAGCTTTGTGCCTCGCTTCGTGGAGATCGTTTGCAGATGCACCACAGAAGGGTGAGTAGGGTCACAGCGAAACTGGTTCTTCTGAGAATTAGACAATCGGAAAGTGGCATAGCCCAAAGCGTTGATGGCTACTATGCCAACAACGGCCACATTTGAGAGAGAAATCGGATTGTCCACTAGGAATCTGGTCTGGAGGGAATAGGTAAAGGGCAACCAACAGAGATCTCCAAAGATCAGCATGAAACCAAAGCCATCATGGACCACATCCATCGTGGTCAGAATGGCCTCCTCAAACCACAGGGCATCCAGGATATAAACAGCCTGGAAGAAGCACACAAGAATCATAGAGAAACTGACTTCGCCATTTAACTCGTACTGCTTGGCTGCCATACTATAATTAATCAGCACCCATCCAATCAAACCAGGACGCATCTCACAAAACACTTTCCAGTCGAAACCTAGGAGACGTGGGTTTAATTCCCGCCCTATGAACCAGTCGTATATGGCATTGCCCGTGTTACCGCCCACTGCAAGAAGAGCACCTGGCTGGAAAGACTTCAGATACATGTAGAAGGCCAGAACCGAAGAAAACACAAAAGAAGCAGTAGCCAGGGCCAGGTAATTGTCATAGATAAAAGCAACTCCCCAGTAATGGTAGATCACAGCAAACAGAACGTGTGAAATGACAAACGCGTGGATGCCATTCATTCTGTACTGCAGTCGTGAGCCATCTGCCAGCAATGTGCCTGTGGCAGTATAGCCTAAAGGCAATGCATACAGGACTACTTGGAAGATAAACCATCCCACAACAATCATGTAGGCGTGTGGATGCCATAGCATTGTCCAGTCTGGAAGGCGTTGAGGAATAGCCACTGCACACTGCCACTTGTTGCAACACAAGTAGAGAGTCAACACCACCAAAGGGAGAAAGAAAGTCATTAACAGAGTTCCAGGCGGACCCATAAATTCGTAGTTCTTAGTCCTAAGGTTGTAAGATTTCTTGTCGTTGGGAGGAGTGCTAGGTCTGGGGTAATCATCTGCATCGTAGTTGGCTGCCTTGTTGACCTGCCTGGGGTAATCATCTGCATCGTAGTCGGCTGCCTTGTTGACCTGCCTGGGGTAGTCATCTCCACGGTAGCCAGTCGCCATAACAGAGACACCAACACGTTCTTCCGTTCCTTCCACAACACACACAGGCTCTCCCGGAGAGACTTGGAAAAAAAGGTCGAGGAGTGGTGCGCAACAAGTCCAACAAAGCCACACCCCTATTTACGTGAACGAGCCACACCCCTGTAATGACGATCGTCCCACTTGTCATCTTACACTCCGCGCGCTATAGTGCGATTAGTAAAAAGGTGAGCATAGCTGCAGTTATACTTCAAAATTTAATGTACTCATAATTTACAATATAATGTGAGCATGAGACTGTAGTCACATGTGCTTTAGTACACATTTGTTACCAGAGAGCCTCTTATTTGTTGCAAATATAATGACATCTGCAAGCCACCAAGCAAACATAGCAGTGAGGACCAGTAATTCCAAAAAGGCAGCCACACTTGTCATTGCAATAAATGTAACAGAATCTATGGGGGAGAAAACAATAATTTGAAAACTTACAAGGACTCTTAATTCAAAACTTACCTCGAACATCACTGATGCAGCAAGCCAAATACAGTGGAATACAACACATGAAACATAGTATTGCTGAGGCCAAGAACAGCAAGATATGCTGCCCAACAGCTAAAATCAACAATTATAAAATGATATAATCACAACAATGAGACAATCTGACTTTACCCAAACTGTACTGCTCAATGTAGATATTAGCTGCTCCAATATAAGATAAGAAGAAAGATAAAAGAAAAGCAGTGAGTTGTCTTGGTCTACTATCAGTGCCACAGGTATGTTTTGTTTCTGAATACATGTAATCTGTGCACGTGTAGCATTTTCCAGTGGAGATATCTTTTATGAAGCATTCATGACAGACACACTTTCCTGAAGAAAAAAAAAGAAGAAGTTGCAATTGAAACGCAACTTTGAACCTACATTAATTGATGTCTTAGATTCATTGAATGAGACTCCATATTGTATTCTGAAAAAATAATGCTGTTAGCTACTTACCTGACTGGCAGCTGACAAAAGCCTCAGAAACATTTTGGAGACCATCTGGAACACAATGATTTTGTTTGGTACAGTTCATTGCAGAAACTTTGTCTCCTGCAACTTCAAAGAACTGAGTCTTCTGAAGAAACCTACTCAGATTAACATATTACAGGTAGCAATATTACTATCTACCAATACATTATAAAAAGCTCATTCTAGCTAACAAAACTTGCTTTCTTTCTTTTTTTTTCAAGGTTAGTTAATCTTTTTTTAAAGTAAATTATCTCCAAATAAAGTATTAATGCATGCTCTACTGATGGCATAAGCATAGCAGTAGCATTCATACTGATTCCCGTTACATGCTGAGTAAGACGATTAGGAGCAGGTTGTTATGTTTTTGTACCACATGGGTAAACATTTCTTTTAAAATTACATTACAGCACACATAATGCAAAAATACCTTGAAAAAATATTTGCAGAGTTGACATTCTTCTCGAGTGTTCTTGCAAACACCAAGCTTGGAAGAACTAGGATCAGCATAATCTTCATCCCTTTCATTCTGTGAAATGTAAATTTCTTCTCTAACCAGGCCACAGAATCAGCAATGTCATGATTAAATAAAATATCTATCTTAAATTTTGTCAATAAACACACAAAAACGTCATCAATAAGCACAAAAAATAAATATGAATAGTAAGAAAGCTTATGATAGTTCATTCAATAGATGGAAGTTGTATTGCATGTCGTTTAAGAATTTGAGCTAACAATCCACAATCATAGACATTCAATAGATTTCTTTTCATTTTTTATTGTCCATATTTACATATCAAAGGAGCCATTCAGCTCTTACAATTCAAATATTCATAACAAGATAATACAATACTTACCTATTCAAGATACTGTTAATGCATTTTAATTAAAATTTGAACTAAGTATTATGCATAAGGCAATCCATAATACATTAAATTAGAGATCAGAATATACCCAATAAACTGCAAACATGCTTCACTGAAAACAGGACAAGAAACTAAAATAATAAAATGAAGATAACATAAATTCATATCATCATATTTTCCTTGTTGCTAGCTAAAACCTATCACTGCAACCAGCTAGGTGTTTGTAATCTGGTACACTCGCAAATTAATTTAATAAGCTGTAACAACAACAAGACATAAACAACATAGCTTACTTGGCAAATAATAATCTTAGACTGGCAAATCGTAGTTTAGAGCATAATTAATCAAAGAAATTTGCATTTACCTGACGACTTACTTTTAGAGGTGAAACATGAACTGAGCTTTTTAGCCAGATACTGTGAATTTATAAAGAATCTGACGAGCTCTGCTATTTAAATATAGTCTTAGCGCAATCAATTATATATTACACATACTATTGCTAACACTCTTGGTATTAAGTCTAGCTGGCGGGTAACAAAGTAATCACTATTCCAAGTGTGCTATGAACACTGAATAAAACTAAGTATTATTATTATTATTTTGAATTACAGCTAAGTGTGTGAGATTAGTGATATCAAGACTTAGGACATAAACAACAAAATGTGCATGAAATGAACCAAAGTGTGAAATAAATAAATCCAAAATATTTTACTTAAGAAGCCACACACACACACACACATACCAACATATATATATATATATACATACATATGTATATATGTGTGTGTATGTGCGTTTGTTAGCTCTCTCGGTTCACATGCTCAAATTACTTTTCATTTAAATAGATAGCTTCCTTTGGTCTTAATCTTTACCCACTTGGTGTTAACTTGTAAGACAGTATAAGCCTGTAAGAGCATGTAAAATTTGCAAGAGCAAAATCCTTATTTTCCCAAACTGAAATCATCTATGACATATTTCTCACCCTATTGCCTTTCTCTGCCTTTATACAATATCTATTTTAAAATATAGCAATAATATGACTTTTGCCAATGAAACTGCTTGTGTAACTGCGTTTATCAAATGTTGCAAGCTTGGATTCGGCTACTAGTTTTTTCCCTTTGGCAATACAATACTTGAACACTTCACAGATCAGTACACTGTTCAGGTCACGGTGGCGATGTTCTTTAGCGGTATACCCTAAACCAGTTACGCCACCTGAAATGAAAGAGGAATATGTAGTGCTTGTTACATTAGCATATAAAGTGACGTCATCAGGTACACTTCTAGCATGCTAGTCCAATGCAATACAACTGCTTGAGTTTTGTGTGCCTACTGT
>WLWI01004277.1_pt1 | contig 12108 bp, 7 predicted proteins | sample 6701501 | NCBI WGS metagenome assembly WLWI01 (sample SAMN12718690, study PRJNA515312) | sponge metagenome | isolation source: marine sponge | host: Mycale hentscheli | place: New Zealand: South Island, Marlborough, Capsize Point | collected 2014-11-01
ATGGGAATGATATTTTACTCTCACGCCACATTTTCACTCGCCTTTGGCTCGTGAAAATATTTTGCGTGCTCGTAAAATATTTTCCCATATTGTACTCTGACTCGTGCTATAAGTATTATATATAATACATATATCAATACCATAGCCAGTCTTTTCAATACAAAAAGTGTGGTATTTATTTGAAATACCATAGCAGTGGAAAACTGAAATATGATCTGATTGGTCATGGCGATACCTCCCCAACTTTGCCCACATTAAGCCTGTAGGCAATGTCATGGCGAAATTCCAGGGAAATGCTATTTAGCAATGGTAAGAAATGTATGAATAACAAAAGAACCCGGATGAAAAAACTTCTTTAACGGAAGTATAATACAAGATTATGGTTTTGTTAGCTACAGAAATAAACTGTCATCTTTGGCTATAGTATTAACATATGATAGCACTGAAAGAGTGTGTGAAGGCTTATTGAGAATGACACGCTGAAATAGATGGGGAAAGGGTCAACAGTTAGAAGTTTAGACGGGAGGATGGTGTCCAGTCATCCTTTGTGCCCACCATACGTGGCAAGTCAATTCTAGCAGGAGCTAGGTTGTATATATGTACTTGGCAATACATTAGTTAGACCAATGTCACCCTGCCTTAATTCCAAACTTCTTTTCACCAACGATTCCATAATTGAGTCAGTTTAAAATATTCTTTCAGACAACTGTCATGCAATAAATGAATTAGTAAACTGCAAATAAATGATATATCTTATTAACCCTCAGTGCGCATGCGCGATATGGTTATAGTAGTCATCCTGTCTGTCTCTGCCTGTCACTCTTTGATTTTGGAGATTACTGACCGTTAAATGTTGATTTAGGTGTGAACTTACTCAGGATGAAGATTTAGGACCTTTTATAGTGCTGTATTTCGGGCTAATTGTTGAGAAAACTCGAAAAGTGGCGCCCAATCAGATCGCATAATTCCATAGAGTGCACTTATGCGCGCAAATTTAAAGTGAACTGACTGAGTTTACTAAAGTTCGTGAGATCTCGCTGTGCTGAAAGAGACACGTGCAAAGTTACTACAGACTGGTGTGAGCAGAATTATTGTGCAATTTACAAGTGAGCCAGGAAATCCCTGGATCCATCTGCAGCTCCTACTCAACCTGAAAATTTGCATTGAACATCATCAATTTCACCTATGTACTTTCCTCCAAGATTTTTGTCTTATTCTGTCTTATTCTGTCAATTACTTTCATACCCATCGTGGTTAAAAGTGTAACAATTACTACCATCGTGGTAAGATAATAACAATGTAATAATTATAATAAATAATAATGATGATGATGATGATGATGAAGCTTTGCCTATAAGATATTGGGCTAGGCAGTATTCAGATTGATTGCTACAAATCTTCCCATATTCTTTAGCATGTCTGCACATTACTATATTGTGTATGTGTTTGAAGTGGTTACATGACCTCTTCTTTCTGCACAAAGTTGTATAGGCATAGAAACACTTCTTGACAATATACTTTTCTTTTTTGCAGTCAATGTTGACATTGAAACTTTTTCACTTAAAGGGATCTGGAAATAATGTTGACATTGCCCGCTGTCAATGTTGACAAGAGTCACCTCTCTTTTTTGGGATTCAATTAAAACCATTGGCTTCCGTAGATAACGTTTATTTTAACAAGCAAAGTGCTGCCCTTTCCTTCCTCCACGCCCACATATAATTGGAAGGTAAAGGGTCGTCTACGCCAGACTAGAATTTAACGGAGTTGTAAGAAGTGAAGTTTCGCTTTGAAAATATGCTTACAGGAGCTTATTCTCTTAAGACATCGTTAGCAGGTACCATTTTCATTGGTCGAGCTATATTGATGCCTCATTAAAAATCTAATAGAATTGCTTATTGTTTAGGAAGGAGATTATATTGTGTAATAAGGTAGTAGTGTTTAATAGCGCTGAGTGTTGCACCTTTAGTTACCTTCACTGTTACCGTCTTTAGAGAGTAATTAGTAAATAACCATATAAAGAAATGGGATAGGTGATAAGCATTATTAGTTATAAGAAATTCAGTTTTCCTTGACTACCAGTATCTCCAGTACTGTATATTGGTATAAGATATAGCTACATAAACATAAAATTGTTGGTATTTCCATTGTATAAAAGGTCCAATAAGGATATCGGATGTCTGCCTTATGGACAGAGTCCTAGGTGTCTTCACTTCACATGGAATAAAAGGACATTTTTTCTGAGGAAAATAATTAATACTTTTTTATTAAATTTTTTCCTGAGGCAGTTATCCAAGTTTTACAAACATGTTTAAGTCAGGAAACTGATGAATTGATGTTGATAATTATTAGTTTGAGAGCAATGGCATATTTATATACAATATACTAGAATGTAATTAATTGATGAAGATTTTAACTAAACTCAGCGATAGATTTATAATAATACTGCATTATCACATTGATATATTTGACACTCTGTGTTTTATTAAAACCAATGTGTAGCTACTATTGATTAATTACATGAGACAAAAAATAAACTTTATTTAGCTAGTACAATTTTCGTTCCAGGGTTTGTTGCTTGTATTATTTTTAGTCTTGACTAATTCTTTTTGCATTTTCCTTCAAGGAGTCACTGGAATTTGAATCCTGCTTCAAATCTTCAGATACTAAAGATATATATATAGAAATAGTAAATAATGTATAATTATATATTCTTACTGGATAATTCTGTAGAACTGCAGATTTCATCATTGTGAAAATGTTCCTCACGAATTTCAGGTGAGATGGAAGCTGGAGAAAATATCTGACAAACATCTGGTAATGTTTGTGTGGTCTCACCTTTTGATAAATGAGTAGGAGGTGGCAATTGTCCTGTTTAAAAAAATAGCATGTACATATTAGAGGATTTGACTCTACACTATATCAAATATAATATACATAATATTGATGGATTCCAAGAACAACAGCTCCCAGAGCTTATATATCCTGGTTGTGTGACTTCAGGGTTTCAAGCTGTTGCTTGCAAATTTTCATTAATGCTTATGCTCCTGTAGTAATGCGGGTATTCGGTTTGAAGTCTTACTTCTAAGAAAGCTAGTAAACTTAGATTGAGCTAATCGTATTAATATAGCTATTTATGGTAGAATGTGGTCGGAACTTGTATTTCTATCAATCAACTATTACAATTATAGTTAAATAACACACATGAAATTTTTTCTCACTTTATAATGTTACTAATTCCGTTAGCTACATGTTAGTACTCTCTTACAAAATATTTTTGAAAATTGCAATAGTTTGAACACACATCGAAAGTCTTGGATTGGGTGCACTTTATCAATGCTACTTACCCGTGAAATATACTTGTAAAATCATTTCTGATAGTTTTTTGCATCCAATTAAGTGTAGAATTTCTGCTACAGCTCGCCAAGTAGGCTGAATTCCATCTGCATGACACTTTTTAAGCCATAATTCACATATTTCAGTCAAGCCATCATACGATGAATTTGTTTTTGCTACAATATCATTTATACTATCTGGAGATATTCCAGCCACACTCCCAAACAGTCGGTAATGGTCAGATATTGGGCGAAGTTGCATCATCAGTGTGTGAAGATCTAAATTTTTATCTAATAATACAATTGCAGTCAAGAAGACATACAGGATGTTTTATTAACTTACCTTGTTCACAACTTTCCAATAAAATATTTGCATACTTTACTTTTAAATCTTTTGAATAAGGCTTATCACTCTTACAATTATTGTATGCTTTTATTTCAGCATAATCCATATCCCGTATCTGGTAAAAGAAAATGGAATATTTGAGTGAGAATAATATGTAATTTTCCTGACAAATTATGTCACCAAGAAAGGAAATAGGCAACAAGAAAAAGTTATAAAAATATTGTGATGTATTAAGTGCAATAATTAGGTGTAAAAGTGATGATTAGCTTTTTAACATAATAGATTAATAATCTTAACCTGCTTAGACTGATTGTCTTCTATTGTTGAATAAATCTCTCCTGCAGGAGGATTAGAGTTTCCGCAAGGTAACAAAGAATATGTACTTCCAGAAATATTCTAGGTATAATACAAACATTTGGATGCACTTAAATTATAGTGCAATAGCAGAATAAAAACATCAACCAGAAAATATATTATTATTATTTCAGTATAATATATACAACACTTATCAGTGCCTCAGAAAAATTACAAGTGCTGCTTAATTTCTAATAATGCACAATATATGGTTGACTAAAAACCATTGTTTTCTTTGTTAGTATTTAGGAGTAAAACTTACTTTTATTGCGGGGTCTTGCTCTTGATGGAATTTCTGAGGATAATGATGATTGCTGAGTGGAGCATAAGTCTGATTCTTCATTTAAATGAAATACAAACAAGTCACCACTATTTAATACTTACTTGGAAGAGATGGGTAGGTATGCAGGTGTGGAGGGAACAGCAAAAGATTATCTTTTCCACTTTCCTTCTCAAACTACCAAACTTAATCAATTATTAGAAATAGCTACCTCATGTTCCTATCCCTCCTACCTATTTTGCCCACCAATCTTCTCCTCTAGTAAAGATGAAACCTATATTATTAGCTAATACTTACATTGATTTCCATCCCACGCTGTGGTAGGTAAGTATTTTGTGGATAATGGTGGTTATTGAGAGGTTCATATGTCTCATCCTTTATATACCAAAAAAAATGAGATTATAGTAACATTTTAATTTGATCTCACCCCATCATTTGCAGTTGTATTCATTTTGTCAGTACTGCAAGTATAATAAGTAAGATGAAGGACTACTAATTGGAGTTAAACTTACTGTTTCTTTTTTCTCAAGTTATCTATACATGAGTATAATAATCATAGCAATGCATAGCAATATAAAAGCATATATAATAATGAAAACATTTCTTACATGATATTATGACTACTATTATAGCGATTATCACTAGTGAAATTAGCACCCCTGCAGGAATAATAGTAGATAATAAAATGATGAAGAAATAGTTATGAACCTCATCCATTGTGGTTGTAATATTATTTTTCACAGTTTGTTCACTGAAGAAATAATTAGGATCAACCATTGAAGTAGAAATCCAATTTGTAGTTACACTTATTGAAGTCATGTTACCATCTAGTAAATTAATAAGCAAAATTTGATTATAAATTCAAAGAAATAATTGTTCTTTTTAGTTACCGTCAGTTTCAATACACATATTTTGATTCCATTTCCCATCTGAGCATGTGGTATTAAATAATATGCTCTTATTATTAAAGCATGTCACTTGAACTTGTCCATCAGAATAAACTTCGTATTGATCTGATATAGGGTCATTAAATATGCAGCGATCTAATTAAACAGTGCGTACAGCAATGATAAATAACAATAAGTACAAGAAATGTGCTTAGTTTCATAATTATTTTTGTATTTTTATCAAGTATATTTTAATAACGGTCAATAATGGGAGATAGCTAAACTCTTTACAGTGGAACATTAAATACTTTTTATTCTAAATTTTGCAGTCAGCAAGTCATCCAATCAGAATATATAATATATGCCTCCCTTCTATTCCTTGTGTCCGTTTCCTGTACCAAAGGCAAATACAAAATCTAACAAATCAACTAAGTATTAACTACACAAATTAAAAATATCATAATTCACTTGTGGTAGCTAGTACAGAGAAGCTAATATAGTAAGTATGATGATATGTAGATCTCCAGCCTACCTACCCTCACTTAGATTTGAATTAATCTGAATGTGTCTAAGGCACAGAATGAGAAGCCAATTAAAAAAAATGTTATTCCTGTTTGGTAATGGGTTTCTCTATCAATAGTTATTATGAGGAAATAGTTGGTAAATAAAATTGATAAGTAAGGGAGAGGTAAATTTGACCAACACCTGTACTGTTGGCTCATTTTATTCAATAAGTTTCAGAGCCTTCAGATGATGTCTATGATCATAATAACATGATATAGTCATTGTTATGTGTGTTTTAACTGCAGAGAATGTTTTCATTGTCTAATAAGAAAAAATATTGAGTTCAAGCCACTGTAAATAAGTAATATGTCTTATGCAGAACCTTAAATCATAGGTTCAGGTAATATTATTTGCAAGTCATTTTGAAAAGAGAGTAAATATGAGTTGGGTAAATGGTCATCACAGATAAAAACAGACTGTTATTGTTGGGTTTGGAAAAGTGTAGTCCATAATGTAAGATTTAACGTAAGAACTGGCTAAGAGGTATCATTTCTTTTACAGTGAATCAGTTAAGTCACTCAACGTGATCAGACATAGTATTTGCAACAACAAAAAAACGTGTACTTTACTGCGATTGTAATTGTGTATACAAGTTCGGACACATTTGAAGTAGCTAGTACTATGATAAATTCAACTGAAATATGTGATGAAAGTGGTCTATAATTTTCTTGCCTATACAGCAGGGTGTAGGTGGTACATTGTAAGGCATTATTGAATACCCTAGCGGGTTCATTACACACTCTATTAATACTATTAACACCCCAGTAAGGGTGTGTCGTTACACCCAATGTTTTTACATTGCAGGTTTATGCTTGTATTATTTATGCATTGAATTTAACATTACCTATTGTGAATGTAATAGAAGCTGTCTGACATGCAATGAAAGTGAAATTATAGTAGTCTGAGTTGGATATATTGTATCTCACAGAAGATTCACCAGTTGATATGTTAGACACACCCATTTGTGATGAAACTCTGATGTTATATATGTTGGTATTGAGTAAAGTCCATGTGATATATATGGAGGATGAAGATACATCTGTTATATTAATATATGTTGGTAAATACCGCCTTTGTAGATCTGCAATAGAGTAATAATGAACAACATTATATATAAAACATTTACATACAAAATAATTACACTGTAAAAAGTGGGGAGTGACAAAACACGCTTAATGTAGTTCTAGCTACACTATCTGTACTACATCCCATAGGGTGAACTGGTACACCTCAAATAATAGTGTTCCATTAATCCCTCAAACACCCTTCCCATATCCCCAATTAGGCATTATACTCCAAAGTGATAGCTATCAAGATTTCATCTGCAGTTGGTAGCTACAGCTATGGCGGAAATGTCTTTAAAAATAACTGAAACCATTTGACAAAATTGGCATGGCATATTAGAGTTGACATTGAAGGTTTCAAACTAAATTTTACTGGATATCAAATGGAATGGTTAATTATGCTCTACATGAAGCTTTTTTATTGTTATTCTTCTTCTTCGTGGTTTTCTTTTCTTTCTTTTTTTTTTAATTAGCAATTCTTTTGGGAAGAGTAGGGTGGGGGTAAGGGAGGGAATATTTTCACTTGCGATTGCTCTCCTCTATAAAACCTTGAAGATGCTTCAATAAAATGAAAGTGCAAAATCTCAAACTCAGGAGTCAATAACTGATAGCAAACTAAAGAACAATTGATGAAAATAGCTGTGGAAGGCCATCACTAGGTGATGTTTGTTTTAGCTACTTAGCACTCAATAGTCTCTTATACTACAGAATGTACCATTCTAATACGTTATACATGTATATACCAGTGTATAAAGTGTACATTAAAAAATCTATACAATGGGAGTTGTTATACCTCTCCTAGATTTTTCTTCATAGCTACTTAGGTACAGGATAGAGTAATTTTTTTTAAATATTGCAGGAAAAGCCATCCTATCCTCTGCAGCAATAAATTTCCTCTGGTAAAATGCAATATCTATTTTGGCATGGCATGTATTGGATCATTTGTTAATATTAGGCTCAACTCATTCGAACTCTAGATGCATTTAAGTAAAATAATATAATCACGATAAATTTTCTTACTTATTAATGAGAACCATGAAATTAGCATTTGATGAATGTAGCTAGCTATGTATTTTTTTATATGAATTCAAGAAGTTGGTTTGTATTGCAATGAACAAAACAACAACAATAACAACAAAAAAAAAACAAATAAAAAAATGAGCAAACAAACAAAGAAAAAGGAATAGAGTAGGAAATGCTTCCATAAAAACACTTGTTCCTTATTGTGTCATAGCTAACTATCAAAGGGAGGACTCATCAAAGTTGAGATATGTCTTTCACGAGTGTGGCTATAATGTTGCGCGTGGATTCACTTAGCCATAGCGCACGCGGATTACTTTCGGGGGCCTGTAAGGGCCTATAACAAATCCGCCCGAAGCAGTTATTGCACCGCACCAGATATTAGCTACGTTAAGATAATTGGTGGGTATGGTACTTTAGGATTGAAGATGAGACTGTTTAATATATTCTAAAGAGTGACTTGCTTGCACATAAAAAAGCAACCAGCTTAAAAACGATATAGACTCCACTAATATTGAGTAAAAGTTCTTATTATTTTTTTTATGCATAACTGGGTTAAGTGATAGTTATTAGGACTTCAACCTTCAACGAGTATGAGGAGATTGTGACATCAAAACAGCACTAAAGTAGGGTAAAATATTAAGGTACTTTTTACTAAATTGAAAGATACTATAACCTTCTCATCACCTCTATTGCAAGCATTCATATTCTTTTACTTTTTCCTCCCACCTTCTACCCACAGCTACAAGGTATGCAATACACTATGATGACTCAGTGCTTATGTGTTCAGCCATTGATGAACATGCTTGGCAGCAACATCACCCCATTAAATAGGATGAGGTAAGAATTAGGAAAAAATCAAAGATCAAGGAAGCTGTTCAATACAGATGAATAATAAAAGAGTTATAGAGACATTATTGGTTTGGAGCTCCCTGGAGGCTGCGTGCTAGTCATCCTGCAGGATATACTAAATAGCAAACATGTCCACCAATCATCTTGTTGTTTACATTTGGTTTGTAAAATCACAACAAAGTTTATCTTATGGATCTGGGGAGGATGAAAAAATCATGTTAAGTTTTAATTAATGGCTGTTAAATAAGAGAAAAACTGCTATGACTCCATTATTTTTTCTGCTGTGAATGATTGAATTATTAAAAGATGTATCTAGATTATAGGTTTGTCTCATAATTAATGCAGCTGCAGGGTAGTAAGAAGCACCACTGAGTTACAGTACAAGTTGTATCTAGTGATTTGGTCTGCACATTTCGGAAAACACTAGTAATTTGCATGACAATGAAGTGTACACTATTTTCTAGTAGAAAGACCTGAACTTTATAAAATTAAGTATTAGCTACTATCCCAAGCTTAATATATGACCAGTTTTACACCCAATTTTATGTAGGATAAACTCACCTGAATTGTCACTGTACACTATGCTATCACTTAAACTTTCAATTTCTCCATTACATGTAATTGTATAATTTCTTAAACTTGCAACTTTTGTAACAGTCAGAACTGAAGAAATAATTGTGGAGTTTACAAAAATTAGTTGTGCTGTTATAGTAGATGATCCTATTCTGTCAGTAAAATTAGCTGTATTACTGAATGCACTATAGGTATAAGTGAATGAAGTTGTTGTTGATGAGCTCTGTGTGACATCCCATTGTAGAATACGAACTTGATCAGCAATGCATTCATAAAGCACCTCATTCTGGAGGCAAATTGTATTCAAATTTAAAACTTGAAGCAGTTTCCCTAAACCACAAAATGGTAACTAAAGGGAGGTACACATGATAATCCAATGCCTTACCAGAAGAAGACAATGGTAAGATCATAAAAATCAATACAGTTTTCAAACTACTAAACCCCATAACAACTCCTAGTTTTAACATTACTATAGACCAAGATAAGAATTAGGCGCAATTATGAGGCGCTCAGTTGGCCGGAACTACCAAATCAGCCTACTTCCAGTCGCCTGAGAAGCATAGTAATTATTGGCGAGCGAGCGAGATACTATTAGGGGTGGTTTATGCAAAATCGAGTATATGTTATATATATGTGTGTATGTATGGTACATATTCCCCTTAAACGCGAGCGCGGGGACCTTTTTTCTCCTAAAAACTCGGCTTTTTAGGATTGACCCCAGTTTATTCTGAAATTGCAGCATTAAACAAGTAAGTTCCCAAGTATGAGAAAATTGCGGCAAAAACCCTTGTTTTTCAAGACACAAAAAGTAGCTGAGACTGGTTACTATGGCATTGAAGACCCTTTTCCAAACGTAATTTCAAAACTCCGCCGTTACGTATTAGGGGGGGATACGAAGTGCCGATTGTTGGTTGTCAAGAGCCATTGGTAGTCAGAATGCCGTAATATTAAAGCTAAGGAGGCGACTGTTACTCTAGGGGAAGCTGAGGTAAGTACATAATTCCATATTTGTTAGCTATATATTAAAAAATAAATCTGGCCTTTCTTTTTTGTAGCAAAGAGCTTGTTGTCAAAGGTGACTGGTAAATTCAAATTGTCAGAATGGCTTAAATTTGATACTACTGAAGTTACTACTGCTCAAGAAAATTAAGTAAGAAAGTAATTTTGTATTTGTGTGCTAACATTGATTGTCTTTTGCTTTTGTAGCTGAGAGCTTGTTGTCAAGAATTTGAGGTAATTCAGATAGTCAAAGTAACTTCAATTTGACACTACAGAAGTTATCAATACTCAGGAAATTGAGGTAAGTTATTTCCATATAATGTTGGCTAAATTTGCAAACAATAACATTGACTTATTTTTTTATCCTAGCTGAGAGTTTGTTCAAGAGTTACTGGTAATTCAGATTATCAGAGTGGCAGATGTTTGATACTACAAAAGTTACCATTGATCAGGTAAGAGAGTGATTTTGTATTTGTTTGCTGAAAGAAAAGGTCATAACTGCTATTATAGTGTTTGCATGAACTAAACTAAAACTAGTAACTATACTGTAGTTTATGTTGCCTAACTATCAGGCTCGCTGGCCATTTGTGCTCAAGCACACCACTAGTATATATATATGTTTGGACGTACATATGTCATTTTGTACTTTGACCCTCTCGTATTTTCGAGTTAGCTCAGCGTTCGACCCCGTCCCAAACATCACTAAACGGTATCCTCCTGTTTAACGATCATTACCAGTATCATACTAGAAATTGAATTGTTTACCGCTCTGAATTTTTTTGTGGGTAGAGAGAGCAACCGTGGACAAACAGTATGTGGCGCTTCCGTATACAACCTGGGAGGGAACTCTGGATATTTTTGATTTTTGGATCGTGACTACTATGCCCATGTAAGTTGAATTTCATGTGTGTGTGTGTGTACACCAGTCAATTTATGTATAATAAATTATACATTTATTTTTATGATCTATATTCACCTGTAGCTTCTTTTTTCTTGTGTGTGTGTGTGTGTGTGTGTGTGTGTGTGTGTATGTGTGTGCGTGCATTTGTGGAATGAGAGAGAGCAACCATGGACAAACAGTATGTGGCGCTTCCGTGTACAACCTGGGAGGGAACTCTGGATCTTTTTGGATCGTGACTACTATGCCCATGTAAGTTGAATTTCATGTGTGTGTGTGTGTGTACACCAGTCAATTTATGTATAATAAATTATACATTTATGTTTATGATCTGTATTCACCTGTAGCTTCTTTTTTCTTGTGTGTGTGTGTGTGTGCGTGCATTGGTGGAAAGACAGAGAGCAACCATGAACAAACAGTACCTGGGAGGGATCGTTCAGTATGTGACACGTTAGTTGAATTCCACGTGTGTGCTTGTACTGCTTTTCATTTTCAAATTACACTTTCTCAATACAACAGTGATTTTTTCTCTCATGGACAGTATGGAGTATACATACCAGGGGTTCATACAGTGGGAGGCTAGCCCTGGGATCCCCACCTAGAATTTTGGGAGTTGAATAGAAATAACATATTGGACGCATTTATTTTTGGTCTGATATTGTATCCCATTATGTTCCTATCATTACTAAGCCATTTAGTGCATAGGATCGAACACTGGTCATAAGTGTGAAGTATATGCAAAGATGTGCATCAAAGTAGTATAGGTTCCAAAAAATGAGTGTGGCGAAATACACTCGGAGCCCCCCCCCTCCCCCCCCCAAACAAAAATCCTGTATGAAACCGCATACAATACATCATAAAGTTGCAATTATATAGGAGCATGAATAATTTGTTGTTTGTATTACAAATATCTTTGTTGTCTGTGTTTTTGTGTATATG
>WLWI01004278.1_pt1 | contig 12108 bp, 9 predicted proteins | sample 6701501 | NCBI WGS metagenome assembly WLWI01 (sample SAMN12718690, study PRJNA515312) | sponge metagenome | isolation source: marine sponge | host: Mycale hentscheli | place: New Zealand: South Island, Marlborough, Capsize Point | collected 2014-11-01
AAAAAAAAAATAAAAAAAAAAAAAAAAAAGAAAAAAAAAAATAAAACAAAAAAATAAAAAAAATTTTATAAAAAAAAAAAAAAAAAATTAATAATTTTTTTTTTTTTTATTCCCCCCCCCCCCCCCCCCCCATAATCACTTGTAGTTGCAAATTGTAAGGCATGTCATGTTAATTTCTAATGTGTTTCAGACTAGGTCAACATACTCGAGAAGACTTAACTGATGATTTAGGCAACTTGATGAAACTGAAGGCTGATGCCAAATCCGACCCCATTGGTCAAGATGAAATATATCCTCTCCTTCAGGTAGAGTATAAATACGTACAGAGGAAAAATAAGTGTATGAGTTACAATTACCAAATTCTGACCTTTCATAAACACTAGAATGAACCTTTCTCAATTATCATTCTAAGTGTACAAGTTATTCTGTCAAATTAACTTAAACTGACCTGAATACTGCAGGTGGTTAACAAATAAAAATTAAATTAAGTCATTTATAATTCAGTTGGTTTTTCATAGGCACAAGTGTTGGGCTTGAGCAAGACTCGGCGAGCTAGACTGCAGGCTTATGAGGAAGGTCTGAGGAAGCAAGAGGAGAGTAGGACAAAGGAGGATAAGGTGGATACTACCAGCGTTCTCATGGACTCCATCGAGAGTATTCCTTCAGTCCCTACATTAGAACAACTACCATATTTAAACTTTGAGTAAGTAAATGTATTATATGCTTACTTGATGGCATTTTTTTAGCCGATTATTTGGCAGTATGCGCCATCATTCTGGCAATTTCTATGTTGGTGTGCTCCGGAACATTTTAAATATTGGGCATCGGTCTTAAAATTATAATTATATATTTCACCAGACAGTAGCCATTTGGACAACATTTAAACATGAAATTGACACAATAGCACATAATTTCTAATTATCAACATACACAAACACACTGATACAACAACAACAACAACAACAACAAACACATGCATATATACGCTACTGTACACTATACTGTATATTATACACATGCACTACTCTTTTAGTGTAGTCCTAGTTTGACCTTCACGTTTCATTTGTATTATAGACATGTTTCAGGAGGTGCCAAATCGTCTAATCTATCTCTTCATGTCAAATCTGGTCTGCCAGTGGCTGAGCCCCAGGAAAGTGAAGTCTCAAGTAGAGCACCATCCCATCGCCTGGCAGATTCCTTCAGAAGCAGCAAGTACACACGATCAGCCACCATGTTCAACTTAGTGCCCTCTCATTCTACGTTACCACCAAGCCAATCAGAAAGGCACTCAGAACTCTCTATAAGCTTCAGGCGAAGCTCACTTGGCTCCAGAGAGCAAGCATTTATGTCTCCAAGCTTGCAGACTCCTCGAACCCCCTATTCTCTAAGTCCCAACCCTGGAGAGCAAACCATGGAGGAAGCGTATGAGGAGAAGAAAGGAGAAGTGAAGCAGTCAGACTATCCTTCCATGGCTACCGTGGGTCTCTCCAGTGGTCCTTTCCCCAGGTAACTAGGAAGAAAGCATAGCTGAAGAAGACCGAGAAAATGTCATTTTAATTTAGAGAAAATACAATGATCTGTATTTGATATAGCCACACTTCACCCCAATACACTCTCAGAGAATTTTAAAAAACTTTAGCGCATACAGGATATTGGGTTGTACCTTCTCAGTATTAATATGTGTCAAGAACTGCAAGCAAGCATTTGTTTCTATGCTCATCCAGCATTTGTGTCAGTCAGCAACCAAATTTTATGTCTTCTGAAATTCTAGGGTGTAAACACTCTGGTAGTGGATATCTAGCCATAAATCAAATGTGGCCAGAAAGCTTGGTTGCCACATGAAATTTCTGTTGTTAAGTTGTTGGTTGGCCAGGTGGCATTCCACAAGGGCATATTTATTATGATATTAGTATCCCTCACAAAAGGAAAACTATTTTGCTAATGGTCTGTTCCCCACCCCTTTCCCTCCCCAGCTTCCCTGTCTCTGGTCAGAGATCTTCATCAGAAGTGGTCAAAAGTAGGCCTGTGAGTACTCAAGGTCCCAAGGGCCAAGGCAGAGAAGGACTAAGCCGGTCTGAACCAGTATCAAGCCATTCTGAACCGGTTCCCCATGATACTGTACCAGAGGTGTCAGGGCCCCAGCTCCAGCCTGATGTGGTGACAGCAGAAATCCCTGGCCAAGGGGCAGTGAGGACAGCTCATGTCAGAGTTTCTAAACGAGTGCCATTGGTTGAACTGAGGCTCAAGCCATATGGACCAATCTATAATGAACTGGAGCCTAAAGTAAGCAATAAAAATTTAATATCAATGTGTATATACATCCATTTATCAAATAATAATAAAGTTAAAGAAATGTGTTGTGAATATATTTATACACATAAATCAACATTTTATTGTGATAATAATAGTAATAACATTATTAACTATTATTATTATAACAAAATTATTTTTATTGTTTTATAATTATGAATATTATTATCAAGAGGACTTTAACATTAAGTCAAAACACTGGGTTAAGTTGTGTTAATATAAATTTTGGTTGTCAGTGCAGATGTTTATTATTTGTTATTGTTGTTGTTATCATTATTATTATTATTATTATTATTATTATTATTATTTTAGTGGGACTCAACCATGACTGAAGATTTAGACAATACATTGTATGAAGGCAAAGAAGTAACAGCTGTATACAAGGAAATCATGAACATTTTACCCAGAGAACACCTGCAGCTTGACACTGTAACAAAATATATGTCACAACTACATACATAGCTTTCTATGCTAAATTATTTTTACATGCAGGAACCAACTCTAGAGCCGTCTTTAAAGAAAACAGTAAACTTAAGCAAAATATTTGCTTCTAATTCTCTTCATCATCGTAAATCTCGAAGAGTGGTCAATAAGGATCTTCACAGAGACATCCCTTGTCCGTGGACTGCACGAGATATGTCCAAGAAGAAATGGGAGGGAATGTAAGAGAAAGAGAGAGAGCAAGATGGGATGGGTTAACTTAAAAATATATATTTATATGTGTTCTAACCTTTATATATCAAAAGTGTTGTTTTTTTACTACATTATGTATTTTATTTTGCAGCTGTGATGAGAAGGATGAAGTAAGTGAGGATACACTACTGGCAATGCAGTGGATTCAGTCTACCAGTATAATAAATTTAAAAAACTTCATTGGGATTATGAATGTTTTGTACTAGTTCATAAATTTTGTATTTTGGCTTTACCCTAATTATTATCATTAATAGAACACAAATACCTCACAAGTGATTAATACACAAGACTATTTGAAGTTTGTCTCCAGAGGGGTATGTTTTAAGAAAAAAATTATGTGAGTTAATTATTAATGGAGACTTATTACGTAGGAAACTGACTATCTTCGACTTGTGTACCATCTGTATGACTCTCAAGGCAGCGACTCTGAAGACGAGGAACAAGAGAGGAAAAAACAAGAAAAATTAGCAAGTCTCAGGGCAAAGCTTAGGTAAGTCATGCAGTTTTATTGTAAGTTAATTAACATTGTTTGTGTGAAATATACATAGGGCAAGAGAAGAGCGAAGAGCCCAGCGCTACAAAGACAAGAGTCATTTCAGGCGTGGGCGGTGGAATGTGAATACAGTGACTATGGGAGGACTCGGGGGAGATATCAGTCAGTCAAGTGATGAAGGTATAAAGCCAAAATAACTGATTACAAATAATTCATTTGTTTGTTGTTGCAAAGTTTGTGTGTGTGTGTATGTTTTCACATTAGAAGATGAAGATTCGCTTAGAAAGCTGAATGAAAAGGTGAGAATCATTATGCCATAGTATGCCCATTACCATTGCCTCACTCGTGGACCCCAGGCTGCCACCATGGAGATGGTCCAGTCCAACATGAAGCTGATATGGAAGCGGTTGCACATGCCTGAGCTGGAGCAGATTGACATGGCTATCAAATATAGCACCAACATCACCACAACTAAGCTCAACAAGGTGGGCACTCACTCCATTGGAGCCACTCCTCTTGTAGCAGTGGTCATAAGATTATGATGATAATAAAAGCATGTGCTGTTTTCCCCACAGTATTTGAATTGCAACTTAATCTATGCAAAATAATAATTAAAATGTCAACCTTAATTTTTCATACTACCACCTCATGACAAAATTCAACCTAAAATGACATTAAAAGAGCGACACGGGTGGTTAAGCACCCTCCTACCCCCCTTCATTAAACGCTTTGTTCTTTTTTATTATTATTAAGCACCCGTTTTCTTCCTTTAGCACCTTTTATTAAGCGCTCCATGTGTCTTATCTGCTGCTGAGTGGCACTCAGCCCCAGTTTCTAGGTTACCACTTGCCACAAAGCATTCCGTTCCTTACCCATTGAAGTTATGAGGGCTTAAATTGCAAACTGAATTTATGAATTAGATGGAATGATTTACATTGATTGGATTAAATGATGATTTATACTGAATGATTCTAATTATATTGATTTTTTGAATAAATTGTTTACATGGATTGGTATTGTGATGTGACAAGTTGAGATAGCTTAAACTTAATTATTCCAAATTGAATGGATTTAGCGAAGTGTCCACTTGAGAATAAAAGGCTCTTCTTATTACTGAGCTTGGATAACTGATGCTTCCACACTCCCACCTTTTTGGTCTGATCTTCATTTGTACCATATCAAAACCGATCCGCTTGCCATTTACAACCCAAATATAGCCATTGGGCACTGGGTCATAATGGAACGGGTTGTAATGGACGTGATCATAATCCCTGTTGAAGGCAACTAAAGTACAAGTTTCATTTCCTATTGTCCCAAACCACCAGTAGCCATAGAAGGCATTGCAATATAGTGAGTGTGGCCCATACTGCCTCCCTATTTCAGCTCTTTTGACTTCATTTTTATCATGATAAAATTTCATTCCATTGTTAGCTGATAGACTGTCGGATACATTGCTTTTATTACCTACAAATCCACTCACTCTTAATATATAATTTGTAGCTGAGCTTTCCACTAAAAATGAATCATAATAGGCGACATATTTTACCCCATCTTTTACCATTTCTACGAGAAGTTCAGCGCCACCAGGCTGGTTGGTAAAATAGTGTATGTTTTCCAAACCAAGCCAATAACCTCTTCCGAGCTTTCCGAAGCCATTTTTGTAAGTGTGATAATTCCTCCGAATGAAAATGTCTTTACGCTTGTTTCTCAGTAGAATCCCCATCCAGCCACCGCCGTCTGTGAGCATATCGCAGTAGGCGAACCTGAGGTTTGAGCTAGCCCCACGAACAGGAAAAAATGAAGGATCGATGTTTGATAGTCTGAGCAACTTAGGCTGGCAGCAGTTGTCAAAACGAAGCGTGTCCATTTCGGAATAAATGATGCGCAGTTTATCCGTTACTTCTGAGAGCTGAAGTACATTCGGTGGGCTCAATCCGTAACCAGAACCAACGCCGCTATCTGGAACCAGCTTATCAACTTTTGGGCCTAAAGATTGTCTCCGCGCTTCGTTCAAGGTAGGCTTACGGATATGTACTATACCTACTACACCGTACACCGTATAACATAGAGCTAGCAACCACGAAAAATCCATCTTTTACTTGCCGTTTGCTTGACGATATGAAAAGGAAAAAAGCTAATTCTGTGAAGACTATAATGACCTTTACACAGTTAGGCTGCTTAGTTTTATTGTGGTAGATCTATTCATGTTGGTTGTTGTTGAGAGTTAAGTTGCCTTTTTGGAATCCCTTTGTAATTATTTTTAACTGTATAAAAATGTCATGGTTGTAGTACACCATAAGACTTCATGATTCCCTCACTTCCAGGTGCTCAATCTGTGGGAGCAAGCTTGTAATTATATTGAAAAGCGGGAAGAAGCATTATTGAATTTAGAAACATTTGAGAAATCAGCTTCAGACCCAAGCAGACTACTTGCCAGAGGTAACTATTACAAATACTATTGACATTGTTAGTCCAGTATGTGCTCTACTGCATAAGGTCCAAGAGGTTCAGCCTCACTCCGATTGAATGAAGCCAGGCAAAGAGACAAATTACATTCAGTGAGTTATTGCTGTATTAATGATGCAAATATATATATTCTTCCCCTGTCTTCTGATATAGAAATTGAACAGACTTGATGTCAAAACTTCTCAGATAATCAAGAAACTACACAATTTTTATGGGGACACTGTAACCTACAAGGTAATCAGGACATTACAAGTCTGTATTATAACTAGTGACTTGAGAAAATTAAATAGGGGCGTGTTTATGCTGAGAAGATGCGGTTGGATAGGACAGAAATGCTGTATCATCTTCAACAAATTAGGAGACAAGAGATTCTCCACCCAGCTATGCAATCACTTGCATTACCCTATGAACTACAAATCCCAGTTCACCCATGATATAGTTTAGCAATTCATGTCATTTATTTCTGCGTATGCACCAAGTCAATGTTCTTTGAAAACTCCTCTTCCAGTCTCTCCTGCAAAATATTAACAAAAAAATAACAACAAAAATAGAAACTGATACAAAAGGCACTAACCAAATGCCTAGAAGCTTCATAGATCTTGATCTTGATCAAATCAATGTCCTAAAACAAGAAAACGCAATTAAAAATGAAGCACCAAAGGTGCGAACCCTCAGCGTCATTATACACTAGCTAGTTATTACTAAGATTAAAAGGATAGTTTATTTGGAGTAGTATCAATATGAATATGTAGCTTATGCTTGTCGATATGCAACTCGTGCAATGAAACGGTAGATGTTAATGCTGTCTTCATAAGAGAAGCTTAACATACAAGCGACACTCACCTCACCAATAGTTTCAATGGGAAACTCCAAACACTCCAGTAAAATGCTGAGAATATAGTGTAATGCAAAACTACTGTGGGCAGCAAAGAAATTATTTGCTCACGTGAGTGCGGCATGTACTATAGGGGGCACAACAATACTTACGATCATATGGCCTAAAAATAACTAGCTTTTTCTGAAAATTTTTAAAGTCAAAACAAAAAAAATTCTGGCACATTAAATGGACTAAAAATGCCCAATGCACACATTTAGATGCTTGTTTCAATCATCAGGAGGCTGCCATCTTCGAGATCTACTTTATCTTGTGTGACAAGATTTCTACTATTCATTGTTTGTTGCTTTTTTTTTTGCTTTTTTTTTTTTTTCCCCCCCCCCCCCCCCCCCCCCCTCCAACCCACTTATTTTTTTCTTTTTCTTCTAACTATAAAAATGATTTCCTCAGCTTCAATTGGGACAAAGACTCATATTCCCCATCCGCATTATAATGGTGTTATTCATTCGTTTTCTGCCTTTACTACTACTGTTCTCTGGCTGCCCGTGGTGGGCACTAAGTGGAGTTCTGGCTAACAACATAATCCAGCACGATGTGGACTCTCTCCGTTGCAACACCACAAGCCCCAGGTCCTGGGGAGGCTGCCTGCCTTGGGCATTCTGCGCTGCCGATGGCAACTGCAGCTGTAAAACGGACTTTAAAAACAGTGTCATATGTGGAATGGGGAAAACTCTGGTAGAAACCTGCTCATGCCTTACCTATAGTGAGGCAGACAGTGAATATAATCTTGGTGCATGCTTGTACAGCTGTACTATAAGTACAAGTATATTTTACTATGAAATAGCCAGCGACAGACGCCAGTTGACAAACGAAACGTGCAGCCCCTGGGGGAGAAGTGGAACATTGTGTGGAGATTGCCTGCCTGGGCACAGCCTTCCTGCTTACTCCTACCAGATGTCCTGCATCCAGTGTCCCCACAGCCGCAGCAATAAATGGAAGTTGGCCCTCATTGTTTCTGTCTCTATAACCGTCTTCTACATCGTCATAATTATCTGGAGAGTGCGCATTACGGCGCCTGATATGTACGGCTTCATTTTCTATGCACAGCTATGTTCCTGCCCCATTTTCTTGCGTCAGTTAGCAATGGCTCGTTTTTCATTATCAGACACATATTTCCACTCAGCTATAAAGATATTATCTCCTTTTTACACCATATGGAACCTCGACATGGTGAAACCTTTCACTGAAAACTTTTGCTTAGATTTGGATCCACAACTGACTTTAAGTTTAGAGTATGTGGTTGCTCTTTACCCACTTCTGCTAGTCTTTGCCACAGGATTCTTGGCTAAGATATGTGAAAGCAAAGCAATGAGGAAATATGTTTGTAAGTTGCTCCCATCATCAGTCTGCAATCACATTGGTTCTAGTTGGCCCCAGGAGAGCAGGCCGTTGATGGATGCCTATGTAGCCTTCTTTGTCCTGTCTCTGACCAAATTCTTCTACGTTTCTTTTGACTTGCTCATTCCTTCCTCAATCGACTCCCTTCAACCGAATGGGTCGATAAAAAGATTTTACACTCTGTATTTTTCAGGCACAGTGAAGTATTTTGGCCCAGCTCACCGGCCCTATGCAATACTGGCCATCTCGATGGTGACAATATTTGTCATATGTCCAACGACACTTCTCTTCTTGTATCCATTCCTCTGGTTCCATAGATTGGTTCTCAATAAGCTCCCACTTAAAGTACAACTAGCACTGCATCACTTTGTGGACAAGTTCCAAGGCTTCTACAAGGACGGGACCAACGGCACACGAGACTACCGCTACTTCTCTGTCCTCCACATTACTCTACTCTTCATTTTGTTCGCTATGTACTCGACATTAGGGGTTCACAAATTTTTGTTTGTAAGTAGTATTATTCTGATACTAGCTGGCTTTCTCTATACCTTTTGCCAGCCCTACAAGGAACCTTATGTGAGCTGCTCCAAGATGTCCTCTCTCTTGCTGCTCACGTCTGGCATACAATACTCTCTGATCAGTTTCGTCTCCCAAGTTTCGAGGAAGTGGTTGGTGAATGTCACAGATGTTATATGCATTCTGCTGGCTCTGATGCCACTGGCATGGAAGACATACTCTGTGGCCCGTGCTATGTATTTAAAGGCAAAACAGTTCAGGAAATTGAGCCAAAAGGGCCATCAGATGGAAAAGCCATTGAACGACGATTTAAAGGTGCTGTATGGAGCTGTGTGAGAATGAAACAAGTGTGCTCAGTTTTAATGTCAAATGGCAAACTTTTAATTTTTTTTGTTTGTTTATTTGCTTTTCTAATGTGGTGACATAATACAAATATGACATAATGGATGAATTAAAAAAAAGTACGAGTAATTTGTGATAAATTATTGGACTATGATGGTTTATAGTGTTCTAGACACCAGGAAACTTAGGGGTAGTGTGTTTGGCCAGCAACTAGAAGCAAAAGTGCAAAGCGCAACGAAACAGTAACTTTAAGATCGATGATAAGTCAGTCTATGTATTTTAGTTACCAGATATGCCGAATCCAGTTTATGGAAAAGGTGTCAACCAGTATGACAATATAAACTGTTATCTTTTTTTGTTTTAAAAGCTACTTGACTAAAACAGCTCCTTTCTTTTATTTGCCAAAGGAACTGTGCGAAGATCGCCTTATATAAGACATAAGTGTGAGAGTTGTTACAATTTGTTGGTATATTCGGTGAACAATTGTGTGTGAAAGTGTCGAGTGTTACAGCTACTGCTTAGCTAAAGAATACCACAACTATACATTAACTGACAAATAAACATATTAGCTGCCTTTACACAGCTTTTTAGCTACTGCAGCAGTAAGCAAGTCTCAATGTAGGGTAATTGTGCAGTAATTCCTTATATTAGAAATGCACAGCCTTTTTTTTTTTTTTTTTTTTTTTTAGTTTATAGTTGTGGTGAGTGGTTACTATGGCATTGAAACCCCTTACCATATGTCATTTAAAAACTCTGCCATTTTAAAGTAGCACGAATGCATTTTGTCAGGAACACAGGTCATTTAGATGAAGCTATCATACTCGGGAAAATTGAGGTAAGAATTTTTTTTAGCTAAAATACATGGTGGGTCAATGGCTATAATATCTACTTGTAGCTCTTTTAGGAATAAATAGACTGGCCACACTACATAGCCACTTTGTAACTTAACTAGGGAGGCTCGCTCACCATTTGTGCTTAAGCACACCACTAGTCTCTATGTATATGTGTGTATATATTTGTACCATAGTACGTTCAAACTGTCAATCAGATTGCTCAATTTGTGGTGAATATATTTCATACCCACCTCCTAGGAGGTGAATAAGTAAACTATCTAATCAAAATTAGATTTTTGTACTACATTTCCTATAGCCTAGAGCCATGGTACAAGTTGGTTGTATCACTCTGCTTTCGGTTGGTATGGGATTTACACTATCCTATACCACGTGGGATTTACACAACCGAGGGTCGAAGGCCCGAGGATAGCGTAAATCCTGTACCGACCGCACATGGAGGGGTGCAAATGACTTGTACCATGGCTCTAGGCTATAGGAAACACACAAAAACTCATTTTGATTGGACGGTTTACTTATTCAACGTGAATGGAGCAATCTGATTGGACCATTTGAATGTATGATGGTATATGTATATGTGACTGTGTACAGGAAAATCAGTAGGTCCTGTCGGATTACACTGGCATTTTTTCTGGACCAGTAGACATGAAATTACATAGTAGAATAATTCTAGAATAATACTTAAGCTTATAAATGAAAAATAAAGAGAAAATGAGAATAATCAGTCCAAATAATCTATAATTATAAAAGAAAATCAATAGTGTTTTGTTTTTTGTTTTTTTACTTCCAAAATGAGAAAAGTTTGAAATACTGGGAGTGCTGTCAGCTCAGGCTCCGAGTCAGCAAGTCATCTAGAGAATTATGCTCGGTTTCTATTTTTGAGCAATTCAGCTATCATACAGCATCAGAATTGACAAAATGAATTTGAAGGGAAGAGAAGGTGCACCTACTGCTGAGTTCTTCAACTCCCTAATCCACATTCCCCCACAATGTCTGCTAAGGTTTCTCACAATTGAACTTTTTTCAGCTGCAGGAGAGCCTGTTTTCTTTATTCATTGATTTTTTTAAATATATAAAAGATTAGCTTGCTGGTTAATACAGGGTCAGGTTCAAACCTGTGCAGTAATTCCTTTGAAATTCCTTTTTTTTTCTTCTTTTTTTCTTCCTTTTTTTATGTGTTTTTTTTTTAAGTCGGAATGGTTGCGGTGAGTAGTTACTATGGCATTGAAACCCCTTCCATATGTACGTGTAATTTAAAAACTGGAACGTTTGTTTTAGAAGCTGGCGTGTTAAAGTGATTCGTACAACAATACTGTAGTTTATGTAACCTAATTGGAGAGGCTCGCTCACCATTTGTGCTCAAGCACACCACTAGTAAATGTAAAAATTGGGGATTTAGGGTTGCCCAAAAGTATGGGAACTAGTAATGCAGTACTCTATTTAGTGTATGTGTGTGTGTGTGTGTGTGTGTGCACGCGTCTGTTTGTGTGTGTGTGTGTCTGTTTGTGTGTGTGTGTGTGTGTCTGTTTGTGTGTGTGTGTCTGTTTGTGTGTCTGTTTGTTTGTGTGTGTGTGTGTGTGTCTGTTTGTGTGTGTGTGCGTGTGCATGAAGGTATTGCCCCTGGATGTGTTGCTACACTGCCTTCAGTCAACGTTGACAGACATAGCACGTGTTGAAGACCATGAGTCTAGCCTACTTAGACAGCAGTACTTGCTGCACTTTCTCTACAAGTACATCAGCAGGTGAGGATATATCTGGTCTGTAGTCTTTGTAACACTCACTGTATCTCCATTCCCGTTCATTTTCATATTGTCCTAGTGGTTGTTGTTTGTGCTCATGTGTACTGTATAGCTTTGTTTCCTGGAATCTGCAGTTCCCAATTTCCCATTGTTTTAGACCCATTATTAAAAGTGATCTTTTTTATTATTAGGTTTAATTGTGTTTGGTAGAGTTCAAGAGGTTTTGTATGCCATGTCAATTGATGCCATATATCTACTTGTGTGATGTAAATTTTGTCCACATTGTCAGCTTTGCTGATCAGGCTCAGTTAGCCAGATAAGGTCTTTTGAATACTCTACTATTTTCCTCCTTCCCTTTCCTTCACACCCCCCCCCCCCCCCCCCCCCCATCCCTCCCCCCCCCACCCCCCCCCACACCCACCCCCCCCACCCACCACCCCCCACACCCACCCCAACAACACCACA
>WLWI01004279.1_pt1 | contig 12108 bp, 7 predicted proteins | sample 6701501 | NCBI WGS metagenome assembly WLWI01 (sample SAMN12718690, study PRJNA515312) | sponge metagenome | isolation source: marine sponge | host: Mycale hentscheli | place: New Zealand: South Island, Marlborough, Capsize Point | collected 2014-11-01
TTATCGTTGGGAGCAAATAGCTGTGTCATTGAGAATGTCTAAGACAGTGATTGAAGAATGCAGAGATAAAGGTAGTGACTTGACTCTGAAGTTGTATAATGTATTACATACATGGGTAGTGGGCCAGCACTCCAATGCCAGGCAGGCCACATTAGAGAACTTGAAGGCAGCACTTGCTAGTCCTTTAGTTCAGCATTCTCAGTTAGCTGGTGAGTTAGAAGACAAGTTGAAGACTTTATTGAGTCTACCCACTCTTTCTACTTCACAGAAGAAGTCAACATTGAAGAGTGGAGTCAAGGAAATCTTAGTAAAGAAGTACATGAAATGTTCAGAAGTTCCCTGTAGCTCATGGCCTCCTGTAGTCAATAAAACTTTCATCAACTTGGCTCTGATAGAGACCAGTGATCAGCCATTTAAGTCTGACTACTCTATTCGAGGAGATGCTAACGATGTTTTGGCTGTAAAGAAGAAAGTGGAATACCAGGAGACTTTTAGCAGTTATGAAAAAGGTAAAAGTATTCTTGTACTTGGACGTCCAGGAAGTGGTAAATCTACTCTGGTTCACAAGATCGTCAGAGATTGGTCAGTAGGTGAGGCACTACAAGGAGCTGAGCTTGTGTTTCTAGTTAGCTTGCGAACACTTCACTCCAATAATGACAAGAAGTTATCAGATATTCTTCAATCTTTATTCTTTGATGAGAACTACTTGAAACAAGTTTCAAGTTCAATTGAACAAGTCCAGGGAGATAAAGTTTGTTTTGTTTTTGATGGTTTTGACGAGTATTGCCCACCAAATAAGATGGAGGCTGTGATATTTGCTCTGCTTAATAAATCTTATCTAGTCAATGCTATGATTATACTGACCTCTCGTCCTGCAGCTGCTTCTGCCTCTAGTGACATCAAAAACAACTCTTTTCAAAAAATTGAAGTGTTTGGCTTTAGCAAAATCGAAATCAAGGAATACATAGACCACTTTCCTTTCTCTCCTTCATCAGAAAGTATAAAAGGTCATACTGAGAAGCTCTACAGATTTCTTGAGTCTCGTCCTGGAGTGTTGGATTTGTGCTATCTTCCTGTCAATTGTGCCATAATATGTTTTATATATGGCACAGACCCAGGTAATCTCCCTGGCACTCAGACACAAATCTATGCTCTTTTTACAAGATTGATTATTCTTAGGCAACTTGCAAGCTACAATATATCTATGAGGTTGAGTTCTCTTGATGACCTTAAGGGAGAAACAGCAGAATCTTTTAAGACAATCTGTAGTCTTGCATTTGACATGGTTCTAGATAACAAGCAAGTTGTTACTGGAGGTTCAGCAAGTAGTGATGAGGCACATTCTCTAGGACTAATCACTACAGATGTTACAGCAGATTTATGTGGTGTAACAAACAGCTACTCTTTTCTTCATTTAACCTTACAAGAGTTCCTGGCAGCTTACCACTTGTCTAAACTAGACCACAAGCAGCAATTGTCCCTCATAGAGAAACAGAGTGAGACTTTTCATTTGCGCAACATGTGTAAGTTTTATTTCGGACTTGAGAGTTTTGATGAAGGGTTGGAAAAAGCAAAGAAATTGTTATTTAATCAACCACATTTATTTATATGTCAGTGTTTATATGAGACTAAACAAGCCAGTATAACTAGTCAACTGGTTCCATCAACTGATATGAAATTCAGTCAAACTCTCAGTAATTATGATATATCTGCCATTGCATATGTCATATCTATGGCAGCCCAAGTGGGTTCAGCCACTCACATTGAAAGATTAGTATTTTTCCACTTGGGGGATTCAGAGAATGACAAACGGAAATCAATTATTAGTCAACTCAATGATAAAGCTCTGGGATATTTAGAAGTGTTACAAGTTTGTTTTTGTCCCATTAGTATCGCTGATGTTGAAGCACTGGCTGATAAACTGAAGCTATACAGAACAGAGAAGAGTGAGGCTCAAGGATTAAAGAATCTTAAATCATTGAACATGGTAGTGGTGGGTATGGAAGATGAACGTGTGGCTATACTTGCTGCAGGACTGACTGGCAATCACGTGCTAAAAGTTTTAGATTTGTCACATAATCCAATCAGTGCCACTGGTATCAGTCTAATAATGAAGATAGACTGTCACTTGCAATGTTTATCACTGGCTGATATTGGTATGAAGAATGAAGGAGCTCGTGCTATAGCGAGAGAACTCAAGAACAAGCCCTCATTACAGATTGTTGATTTATCTGATAATAATATTACAATTGCTGGTGTAGAAGCTTTAGCTACTGCACTACACAAAATGTCTTATGAGACATCATATGCCAGAGATACTTCATATTCAAACTTGCCTGACCAGCCTGGAGCAACAAATGTCAAAGATGAAATAGCTCCTGACGAATATTTCAGTTCAATTAGAACATTGAATATGTTCAGATTTCATATTGGACGAGAACAACCAATGTTTGTAGTAAACTATGATGCTGATGAAGATACACTCTCTTATGCTAGTCCCTCCTACCATATCTCTATTAATATTTCGAATAATGCCATTGAGAGAGCAGATGTAGCCAGAGCGGTCAAAAGAATACGAGAATCATCTTCAAATTAGTAAATTGTGTCTAGACAATTCTTGAGTAAAGTAATCGACCATCTTTTACATGCACATAAGAAGGAGAAAAAGTACTTTACAGACCTAACTTTCTGACTGTCTCCAATTTTATTTGTGTTACATCATCACCACTTTCTGTGTCATCTGATTATTGTGTTCTATTTGAGAGGGCTCTATATAGTGAATATAATCTATATAATAATACCTGTGACTGACGGCGACGTATACTTTGTGGGCAGTAAAGATTTAGCTAGTGACGAAGTTTGATGGAGTCTCATTGTAAGAGCCACCAGAAGGAAAGTGCTGGAACACACCAATCTGACTACACCTTCAAGGAGGAAGATGTTCCTGGTCTGGCAGAGGTTCTTGCTGAAGTAGCTTATCTTTGGGAGAAAATAGCCGTGGCACTGAGAATGTCTAAGACAGTGATTGAAGACTGCAGAGATAAAGGTAGTGACTTGGCTATGAAGTTGTATCATGTGTTACATACTTGGGTAGTGGGCCAGCACTCCAATGCCAGACAGGCCACACTAGAGAACTTGAAGGCAGCACTAGCTAGTCCTTTAGTTCAGCGTCATCAATCTTTATTCTTTTATGAGAACTACTTGAAACAAGTTTCAACTTCAATTGAACAAGTCCAAGGAGATAAAGTTTGTTTTGTTTTTGATGGCTTTGATGAGTATTGCCGACCAAATAAAATGGCGTCTGTGATATTAGCTCTGCTTAATAAATCTTATCTAGTCAATGCTATGATTATACTGACATCTCGTCCTGCAGCTGCTTCTGCCTCTAGCGATATAAAAAACAACTCTTTTCAAAAAATTGAAGTGTTTGGATTTAGCAAAATCCAAATCAATGAATACATAGAACACTTTCCTTTCTCTCCTTCATCAGAAATAATAAAAGGTCATACTGAGAAGCTCTATAGATTTCTTGAGTCTCGTCCTGGAGTGTTGGATTTGTGCTATCTTCCTGTCAATTGTGCCATAATATGTTTTATATATGACACAGACCCAGGTAATCTTCCTGACACTCAGACACAAATCTATGCTCTTTTCACAAGATTAATGATTCTTAGGCAACTTGCAAGCTACAATATATTTATGAGGTTGAGTTCTCTGGATGACCTGAAGGGAGAAACAGCAGAATCTTTTAAGAAAATCTGTAGTCTTGCATTTGACATGGTTCTAGATAACAAGCAAGTTGTTACTGGCGGTCCAGCAAGTAGTGATGAGGCACATTCTCTAGGACTAATCACTACAGATGTTACAGCAGATTTAAGTGGTGTAACAAACAGCTACTCTTTTCTTCATTTAACCTTACAAGAGTTCCTGGCAGCTTACCACTTGTCTAAACTAGACCACAAGCAGCAATTGTCCCTCATAGAGAAACATAGTGGGAGTCTTCATTTGCGAAACATGTGGAAGTTTTATTTCGGACTTGAGAGTTTTGATGAAGGAGTGGAAAAAGCTAAGAAATTGTTATTCAACAAAGATGTCTTGTTTAAATGTCAGTGTTTATATGAGGCTAAGCAAGCCAGTATAACTGGTCAACTGGTTTCCTCAACTTATTTGTCATTTCCTGCAACTCTCAGTAACTACGATATATCTGCCATTGCATATGTCATATCTATGGCAGCCCAAGAGAGTTCAGCCACTCACATTGAAAGATTAGTGTTTGTATGGTGGGGGTATTCAGAGAATCACAAACTGAAATCACTTATTAGTCAACTCAATGATAAAGCTCTAGGATATTTAGAAGTGTTACAAGTTACTTTTTGTCCCCTTAGTATCGCTGATGTTGAAGCACTGGCTGATAAACTGAAGCTATACAGAACAGAGAAGAGTGAAGCTCAAGGACTAAAGAATCTTAAAACACTGGAATTGCTAGATGTGGGTATGGAAGGTGAAGGTGTGGCCATACTTGCTGCAGGACTGAATGGCAATCATGTGATAGAATATCTAAATTTGTCACATAATTCAATCAGTGCCACTGGTATTAGTCCAATAATGAAGACAGACTGTCACTTGCATTGTTTATCACTGTATAATATTAGTATGGATGATGAAGGAGCTCATGCTATAGCGAGAGAACTCAAGAATAAGCCCTCATTCAGTATTGTTGATATATCTTGTAATAATATTACAATTGCTGGTATAGAAGCTCTGGTTACTGCACTACACAAAATGTCTTATGAGACATCACATGCCAGAGATACTGTATCTTCAAACTTGCCTGACCAGCCTGGAGCAACAAATGTCAGAGATGAAATGGCTCCTGACGAATATTTTAGTTCATTTAGAGTTGAACGACCACAACCAATGTCTGTGGTAAACTATGATGCTGATAAAGATATACTCTCTTATTCTAGTCCCTCCTACGGTATCTCTATTGATATTAGGAATTATTCCATTGAGAGAGGTGATGTAGCCAGAGCAGTCAAAAGAATACGAGAATCATCTTCAAATTAGTAAATTGTGTCTAGACAATTCTTGAGTAAAGTAATCGACCATCTCTTACATATGAAGGAGAAAAAGTATTTTACAGACCAAACTTTCTGACTGTCTCCAATTTTATTCGTAGTTACATCATCACCACTTTCTATGTCACCTGATTATTGTGTTGTATTTGAGATAGCACTATATAGTGAATATTATCTCTATAATAATACCCGTGACTGACGGCGACGTATACATATTCATGAATAATTCATGAGCTAATGAGCTAGACCGCGCAGGCGCACAATACTCGTGAACACGCGCAGAATTACTGTTTTAACTTTGTAAGGTCATGAACCGAAGGTAATTATTAACAATACAATTGACAATCATCCCTGTGTCTCACCCGATGACATGTGAGCTAATAGTTATAATGTAATGATCTTGACGTGATATGATAATAGTCTAATCAGTGTCCTTACACCTCCCCATCGAGTTCCAATGTGGTAACAGAGGAGCTTAGTAACCATGTGGGATCCTCAAGCAAGTAGTCTGTTCTGCGTGTTCTTCTGGAGGACCGACGTGGTTCGTTAGGTAGGCATACAGAGGGGTCTTCAGGTGTTTGAAGGGTAGATTCATTATCTGGAGCTCCAATGGAGAGAGGCAGTCTTTTGCGTATGAAGCGCCTCTGAGTCTTTATGAAGTATTGGTGGTGTGGTCCAGTCGATGTGATAGTTCCATATATATCCCAGAGGTTGCTTAAAGAATTTTGTACTGCAATTGGATTGCCTACTTTCAGGTCTGTCAGATCATGGGCATGTTGGTTATAGGCAGCCTGAGCCTTTTCCTCGGTAGAATGGGATGCTTTCTCTACTTCGTTAGCCGATTTTTGCCACTCTAGCCCAAAGGAGCAGCGGTGAGCGGGTATGCTGTCTTGCACTGGATGCCCAAAGAGCTTTTGAGCTGGTGACTGGCCATCTTTGCGGCATGGTGTGTTCCGATACTGGATCAATGCTTGAGATAGTTTGTTCCAGTCAACCGATTTGCCTGTCCAGGATGCCGAGATCATCTTTTTCATGGATTTGACTGTGGCTTCAGCTTTACCGTTACTCTGGGGGTAACATGGCAAGGAAGTGATGTGAGATATGCCCCATGTGTGAGGAACTGTCGTCCTGCATGTCAGCTGCAATCTGTTGAAAGGGCCGTTCTGGGTCTGGCTTCAGGGTCATGGGTTCTCTTGCATGTCATGGCAAGCAATCTTGACAGTGCCGACATCCTTGAATAAAGTGTTCAATGTCATTGTCGATTCCTGGCCAATAAATAGTTAGTCTGGCTCTTGCCTGTGATCTAGAGATCCCTTGATGCGCTTCATGGAGACAACTGAGCATGGTAGCACGGAGGGTGGCAGGAATAAGCAGGCGGCATCCATACACTATGAGATCATCGTCAATGCTAAGCTTGTCCTTGACGCTCCAAAACTGCTTCATTGTCTCATGCAGGGAGGCTTTTTGGTTGGGGAATCCTCTAGTAATGAGATTCTTTAGGTCCTGGTCAGCCTGATCCTCATTCGCATGTTCCCGAAGTTCTTGTAAGCGTAGGCTCTCATGTTATTGTGTGGATGCTCGTATTTGCACAATTGAGAGGGCCTCGTAGATTATTACCTGGTTATTTTCAATGTCCAATTCATGCTCAGCGAGGTCATCACCTTCAGTAGGCGGGTTGTGAGGCGAGAGAGAACATCGGCGGCTTCATATTTGGTGCCCTTCGGTCACCGAGCAGTGAAGTTGTATGACATGATTCGTGTCCTCAAGCATTGCAAGTGAGAATTCTCGATTTCATCCAAGTGATGGGTGTTAAGGATTGGGATGAGGGGGTTATGATCCGTGATTACTGTGAAGTGGTCAATTCCATCTAGGAAGAGGCTGCATTTCTTGATAGCCCATGCAACTGCCAAGCACTTGAGCTCGACCACAGCATACCTGCATTCTGCATCTGTGAGGAACCTTGATCCTGCTTGTACTATTTTCCATTCGGCGTCACAACCTGGTGCTTTTTGCAAGAGTATAAATCCTATTCCAAGTGTGCTGGCATCAGTATGCAGTGATGTTTCCTTTGTTGGATCGAAGTAGGTCAGGGTGGGTGCTGATGAGAGTAGTCTTTTGGCATGGGTGAATGCTTCATCATGAACTTGTGTCCACAAGAACTCCTTTCGTGAACTCAGGAGTGGTCGTAGTGGCACCAGTACCTTAGCTATGTCATTGGTGCAAGATGCAAGCTGGTTGACCAGACCACACAATGAGCAAAGATCAGTGCGACTGCCAGGAGTTCGAAATTGTGCTATGGCCTCAATAATATCATCTCTGACTGAATATCCGAAGTTTAAAGCCAGCAAACCGAGCCTTTGTGCTACAAAATTTAAAAATTTCACGGTTTAAAGATATGCCCTTTTCCTCACAGCAGCGAAGGATTTCCCGGATATGCAGAATGCGCAGTTCTCAGTCTCTATCGAAAACAACCACATCATCCACAATTCTGTGTATGTCCTGCATCCCAGCAAGGGCTTCCTCCATGCGTCGGTCACAGTGTTCACTAATAGACGAGATTCCATACGGTGCCCGCAAGTACTTAAAACGGCCGAATGGGGTGATAAAGGTGGTTAGGTTTTGGCTTGCTTCATCAAGAGGGCACTGATGGTAACCTTTCAGGGCATCAAAAACACTAAAAAAAATTTAGCCTTCGTTTGCTGGATATCTGCTACCGCTTGGGTTGGTGTTATGGAAGGGTAGCGTTCACGGTGTACAAACTTGTTTAGTTTGGACAGATTTACACACATTCTAATTCTGTCTGTACCTTTCTTGGGTGCCACCACTATAGGTGCGCACCATTCTGTCGGCTCTGTTACTGGAATGATGATTTCCTGGCGGACAAGGAGGTCAATTTCTTGCTTGAGCTTATCTCTATAGGCAAGAGGGACAGTGCGTGGTGTGGTCACGCAGAATGGTTTAGCAATTTTGGTCAAAGCGATGTGAAACTCTCTCCATTGTTCTGATTTTACCATAAAAAACAGTGGGAAATTCTGACATTATCTGTTCAGGGCTGATAGTGTGGGTATCTTGGGCTGCCTTGATGCCGTGTACTGGCATGGGATAACACTCTGGGAGAATGTTAAGCTGTTTTGCTGCAGCCCATGAGACCAGTATACCTACTACAGAGTTGTAAATGAGACCAGTATACCCACTACAGAGTTGTAAATGAGACCAGTATACCCACTACAGAGTTGTAAATGAGACCAGTATACTCACTACAGAGTTGTAAATGAGACCAGTATACCCACTACAGAGTTGTAAATGAGACCAGTATACCTACTACAGAGTTGTAAATGAGACCAGTATACCCACTACAGAGTTGTAAATGAGACCAGTATACCCACTACATGAGACCAGTATACCCACTACAGAGTTGTAAATGAGACCAGTATACCCACTACATGAGACCAGTATACCCACTACAGAGTTGTAAATGTGTACGTCGTCTGCACATGCATTTTTCCCATTAATCTTAAAGTTCACTTTTGGAATTTTCCCTAGTGGGTGTAACATAGACCCATTTACAGCTCTAGGGGTTGCATCAGACTTTGCCAAGTTATCCATGTGCTCACCTAGGGACTTGACAAAATCAGGCCCTGCTGCGCAGATGTCTGCTCCAGAATCTGGTAAGACATCCAGGTCAGCTTGTCCATGAAGCGTAATCACTTGCATGGTAACAGTAGGAGCACGTGCTATCGAGGTATTGGAGATGTTGGAGACTTGAATAAGAGGCATCACATTGAGAGTGTTCGCTTGCGGAGTATCAGTCTTTCGTCTGCTTCCGTAGACTAAGGGTTTCTGTCTTGCACGACAGACTCTGCTGAAGTGGCCTACCTTGCCGCAATTATGGCAAGATTGATGATATGCGGAGCAATTCTGCCGTCCTCCTTCATGATGGTTTCCGCCACAGCCACTACAGGTGCCAGCCTTTTTTTTGCGTGTTAAATTGGCACTGCATTGATTTCTGGTGTTCCTTCAATATCTTGTCGTGATTTCTTTGCTGTCTCCAGGCCACGGCACTTCGTGATCGCTGTATCAAGTGTGAGGTCTTTCACTTCCAGTAGCACTTGTCTGGTTTCGCCATCCTGTAAGCCTTCAATCAGTTGGTCACGAATAGCCTTCTGGTGGCAATCATTATTACAGAAATTACACGTCTTTGCAAGTTCTCGAAGAGATATGAGGAAGTCATCAAAAGACTCACCCTGGTGTTGTTTTCGCTCTTGAAAAGTTCGCCGCTCTATAGTTTCATTAATCATTCCACTAACATGACTATATGAAGGGTCTCCCTAGAGAAGCAAAGTTGAAGGGCTTGTATTTGCTTCGCGGCTGGCTCACTACTAAGGCCAGAGAGATCTCGGTATGCCAGCCACTGCTGGTGTCAAGCGTGAAAATCTGTCCTCCGGTCTACATCGAGGTCTAGTTTTGGTAAATTGCTGGTACGGACTGCAAAGGACAATGCCATCGTTAGTAGCTTTTGATCAGACTCATCAACTGTTCACAGCGCCATGTAAGATCATGGATCGAAGGTAATTATTAACAATACAATTGACAATCATCCCCGTGTCTCACCTGATGACACGTGAGCTAATAGTTATAATGTAATGATCATGACGTGTAACGTGATATGATAATAGTCTAATCAGTGTCCTTACAAACTTAGAGCGCAGGGCAAACCGGTTAGCAATTAAACCCGGCTACATACATACACACATACATACACACACACACATACATACACACACATACACACATACATACATACATACATACACACACACACACTTACATACTTACATACATACCTACCTACCTCTCTTAGGCACCACCTTTAGAGTAAGAGTGTTCTTTACTTTATTAATTATAACATTCTCTAAAGTTGGTTAAGGTTACATCAGTTTCCCTCTCCTGCTCTATTTTTTCCTAAACTATCTCATTTGTGTATCCCCCACCTATCTTCAAAAAAAGAGTCTTCTCCTCCTTTGTCTACCTCTCCTGCTTCTGATTCTTTCTCATGATTGTGGACTTAGGCTTTGTGAAACTTTTAACTACAGCTTTTCTACTTTCACCTTTCTTTTGCTGCCTTTACTCAACAATTCTACTTTTTTTGTACAGAATTAATCATTTCCTTTTTGCCTTCTCTTTCGTACTTTCTCATTTTTACTACACCGCGTTTCCTCGTCGATTCCACCGGCTAATTTACAGTTTTTTGCCTTCTCTTTTGCACTTTAGCCTTTCTTTCTGAAACCTACGCTGCCTATTCCCGTCTGTTCCACCCACTATTAGTCACAATGACTGTAATCACTTTCTACTAATTGTGATGACACTTTACCCATTCTCCAGTTTCTCGGCCACTCTCTCGTCTTCTTCCGTTTATCATTGTGCCTAGTTAGGTTCAAACTAATTCGCCCACCAGTAGTCTAGCGTAGCCAAACCCTTCACTTCTTTACAACTGCGTTATTGGTTTACTCAGTAATTCAGCACTCACGAAAGCTGCTCTCCTGTTTCTGTGCCACTCCCCTACTGTCTATTTTTTTGTTGTATGTAAGTATGTATGTATGCATATGTATCGAGGAGTCATAAATTCCCCGGCAGGAATAAACGGTTCTAGAACCACACCTCTCGCTCTCTACGCGGCAATCTCAAAGCGCCAATAGATCGACCCTATTTCTGGCACCTACGGCGCTTGCAACAGGGCCCTGCTGAAAAGTGGAAATATAGCCTCAATAATTCAAATAGAGATCGAGAACTCAAATAACAAAGTAATAGGAGACATTCAATGACCAGCACAATGTCATAAAACAAGTGGTTAACCAGAGAAATGAATATCATTATAGCTACACAGGAAAAGGGTCAACAACATTTTTTGCGATTGTTTGTGTAGTTCGCGGAAGACTCAAGTCAGGCTATGTTGTGGGCATGACTCAGGGCGTGATTCCTTGTGGAGGCCTCGACACTAAAAATAACACATTTAATTTTCTTTTTCTTATGAGTAAACACGTTAAATTTTGCATGAAAGATTTCGTTCCAGTCCTTGAGCAGTAATGGAGTTAATTCATTTCTTCTCACTCGCTATACTACATTGTTTTTGTTAGTTTCTTTATCATCATGAAAAAAAATGTTCACCAAAAACATGATGATAAATATAATATAAATAACACTTATTACATGAGTCAGAGTGCGATATGGTGAAATATCTAGCCATATCACTCTGACCGAGTGTAATAAGTGGTTTATTCTACACTAGATATCTTCACTGATAGTCCAGCAGATAAGAAAAATTATTGTGACAGAGTGGACCAAAGCATGAAACTTGGTATGCAGGTTTGGTTTGGCATATATAACAGTATCAGAAGGGGTGCCAAAAAAATTGTTTAACCGATTATCGCCGAATTACGCGTTTCCGCGTCGAGCACGAGGGTGCTTCACAGCGTGGGTTACGCATTTTTGCTTAACCGCCATAGTACCCGCTTCAATTAGCTACCGGCACCAATCGCAAGTGTGTCAAGAGCTCCCACAATGCCGTAGTGATTCTCCTGTGAGGTAAGTGTAAGGGAGGCAAGGTCTTAATGACCCTTACCATAGAAAATTTTGTATTATTTGTAGATTGAAATTGTAGCACTGTTTGTGTATAAAGAAAATCAATGTTACAACAACAAAAATATGTATAGCTATAACTAATAGACAAAAATATTAATCAATTATTAATATGATATAAAGTTGTCAATAAAATTTAAAGACTGCCAGGAAGTCTTCATGGAGGGCAGTGATGAAAAATTTTATGATCTCAAAGAAATAGAGATAGAATAAGGCAGAAGACTTCTCAGGTGTGCCAAGAAGTCTTCATGGAGGGCAGCAATGAAAAATTTGATGACCTGGAGGAAATAAAGGTTGAAAAAGGCAAGCTATTTTAGCTTCGTTTGTTCATACACAGAGGGTTATATAGATTTTGAACAACACTAACCACAAAAAGGTCAAGTTATTATTGCAT
>WLWI01004283.1_pt1 | contig 12101 bp, 6 predicted proteins | sample 6701501 | NCBI WGS metagenome assembly WLWI01 (sample SAMN12718690, study PRJNA515312) | sponge metagenome | isolation source: marine sponge | host: Mycale hentscheli | place: New Zealand: South Island, Marlborough, Capsize Point | collected 2014-11-01
CCAGTCGCCGTCGGTAAAGCTGCTTACCTGCCCCCATTGCCGCCATAACGGGCCTTCCTCAATAGAAAAACCACCGACATCTATTGGGCTTTCGCTGGATGTATCGATCGATCGCTCACAAACAAGTTCAAACGATGCATTCCTGTCTTTCGTTTTATTAACCCGCACAACAACCTGTGGTCTTGAAGGAGAGCCACCACGGCTAAGTACTTTTGCGGTGTTTCCAACTGACCGCACAACCGAACGGGACGGGAGTTGAACTGTAAAAAGACCCTCACTTTTGGCAAGATTCGTCAAAGAAAATTTTGCTTTTATCGTTGCCAACCGACCATTCACGCGAACAACACTTTCAACTTTACACTCAGCAATCTGCCGTGCAGGTACATTTCCTATCAGGGACTCCTCTATCTGGAGACGTGTCGGCCCAACCGCACCACGGATTTCTACGACACTACCTACGGCATCGTTCTCCTCATCGACCATCTGAATTGTAGGCGTAATGATACCAGCGTTGAGTTTGACCAGAGGGTCGCGTCGCTGTGTTCCTATAGATATTTTTGAATCTGTCGCGGCTGGTAAGGTGAAACTCAACTGATCACGATCGAGTGACACATCGACCGGAATCCGACCTCTCAATACAATTGTATGAGGGGCTCCACTCTCCCCTTTCTTCACTTCATCGTTTCCCGCCACTTCATCTTGCTCGTTCATCCAGACAAGGAAGCCTTTATCTAGATTAGACCGTGACTCGGAGATGCCTTGTTGAAGAGATGTTCGATTGGCTGAACTATCGGGCATCTCTTCTATTGGCGATGGATCAATCGTGACTACAACTTCACCATCTCCAACAACCCTGGGTGGTTCTGCAATAACAAGTTCCGGGAGCTTCAGTGGCAGCATAGCCCAGCCCGGACGAGTGCTTCGGATAACACACTCCACGTCAACGTCGGCGTGCGTAACATTGCTCGCCGGGGGAGCAGGCAGGATGACTTTGATGCTGAGTTTCTCAAGTGCTACCCCCGGCAACTCTGGATGGGCTGGCAAACCATCTCGCAACCGAACAAGCTCTACAAAGTCTCGATAGCGAAATCCAGGAACCGGAATCAAACGACCTAAGTCGTCCTCCACGTAATACAGGTTCGGTTCGACTTGTCTCACTTCTCGTGACGCAGAGTCCTTCTGGTCATCACGAGCCTCTTCTCCGAAGCACACACTGCCTGACACAAGAAGTCCTATCAGACTGCCATGAATAGCCATGACGCACTGCCGAAATACCAGCGTGCAAGATGGCTTCAACATAGATAGCAAACATCTCTCAACAACTCGCAAACGAGTTGTTGAGATGTCATTTCCTTCAGTTTTTTGACTGGCTATGGCCAAGGCCCTGCTACTTCCAAGTCTTGTGCGGTGAAACAGAATGCTACAAACACCTGTATATCTGGTAGTTTTTAACGATTGCGCAAACTTCTACCTATTATGAACCTACAACGACTTGAACCCCAAAGACCAGCGAAACCCTGTTTTTCAAGGAGTTTAGGGCTCATCAATCATGCATAAGTGACACGAACGCTACGGTCGGCGCACACTCACCCAGTGAGTAGATCATGAAGCCCCGTGGCAACCCGTTGATTGGCTGCAGCAACAAATGCCGGACGGTCTAAGGACACCACTGTCTGAGAGGGAAGCTCGCAGGGATCTTCCGGGTGTCGACAGGGGACCACGACCGCCCCGGCCTCTGCAGCAATCAACAACCCAGCAGCCACATCCCAACATGCAATCCGACGCACCCAGAAGCCATCAAGCCTGCCAGCTGCCAGGTACGCCAAATTGATTGCAGTAGAACCCGTCCTGCGTACGGAGTGGACATGCGGCACAATCGAAAGAAAGTCTGCTACTGCAAGTGATTCACGTTCCACGTGCGGTGGAAAACTCACTGCCACGAGTGCATCAGAAAGTTGTGGTGGATCTGTAGTTCTGAGGACCGTGTTTTCAAGTCGAGCTCCTTCTCCACGAATCGCAGTAAAGCATTCATCTGCAACCGGATCATAAATCGCTCCGGCTAGAACCTCATCGTGATAGGCCAAAGCAACTGAAACACAATAAGCCGGAAATCCATGAACATAATTACTTGTACCGTCAAGTGGATCCACCATCCAACGCAGTGAAGAAATCGATAGATCTTGATCGCCCTCTTCTCCAATGAATCCATGATCTGGAAATTTACTCAAAAGAATTTCACGGATTGTTTTCTGAGAAGCGAGATCTGCCTCAGTCACGAGATCTCTCGGCCCTTTTGCAGAAACAGCAAATCGTCCACGCCAATCGCGAAGCACATCACCTCCTGCGCGTGCTGCAACCTCCGCAAACTCACCGTACTCCTGCAGTCGTTTTGATGCCATCAACTCTGAGGGGACATTCATTTGCTTGCTCTTTGGTAAAAGTATTTAAGTAAAAGTTTATTAGTATATAGCCAACTCACCAGACAGCTTCCGTGCGATGTAGCAAAGGCACTCTAAACAAATATATTCATGCTACGCGCGTGAATATACATATTTGCCCCGTCGAACAACCACCCAACACGCAAAGCCTTTTTTGAAACCTCTTGAAAAACCACAGACGAGACGGGAACTGTGTATAACACCCTTTGACCAATAACAATTCAGCCTACGCAACACTATCCAGCACTCCCGCTGTTCGCTATGCCTGCAGATATATTCTCCAATATGAAAATTGAGAAACTCTCTCCCAAAAATACTAATCGAGTATCTGATACGGATTCTTCAGAAGATAAAATCCGGTCATATGACTTGGGATGGACACATAAAATTGGATCGCTGACAGCTCAATTGAATTTAGAAAAGCCGGGCACTGGGATATCTCTAAAGTCCGGCAATGCCTCAAGTTCCTTAATGGGAATTTGTCTTTCTCAACAGGCCCTGGCATTTAGTGATGGCTGGGTCAGGGGGAATGACGCTACTGGCGTCTATGCAGTGAACGACGCCAGGCAATTGCAAACCAGCGGCTTATGGAGGCTTCAGAGTCCGTGGTGCCCAACCAAAGATATTGAGAATTCGCTTACGGCAGAACTGATTCTTTCCAGCGAAACCCTTCGAGAGAAAAGTGATGGATCCCTTGCTGTCGAATGCTCATTTCAGTCGACAATGGCACAGACTGGGAGGTGGTGCACCAACTCATTCCGCTGGGAGCAAGAAACACTAAAAACTCCTAAGTACTGGAGCCACAGCAGGAGTCAAACCGTAACCGTTCAATGTTTCGCATTCCAACTTCCAGGCTTTGAACATACGCTTGCGATCTTCACCCGAAGCGATGAAATTCATCATACTGTAATGACCTCGTCTCCTACCGAGGAAACCAATGCTCCTGATACTTACTTATACGTACTGAAAAGCTATTTCTTCCCAACAATTATCGAAAAGGGAGTGCTCCATCGCGGTCGAATTGTGGCTGTTCTAGGAGCGTCTCAGGCTGAAAAAGAGTGGTGCGCGGCGGTAGCCAGCGCATTTGCTCACCAGCCACCTCTTTTGCAGTAGCGGAATGGAGTGGATTGCCGGTACAGTCCTGCAATGGATTGGCAGACCAGGTAAGCCAAGTAAAGATTAGCGACGCTAGCCAGCCAAGTGACCCATTCGCTTTTGTAACCGTTTTGCGAGGCCTCGGCAGTGTTAGCCCTACCAAGAGGGAGGAGACCATGTTCGATCTGCTCTTTGTCGGAAATCCAGCAATTGATGACGCGATTGCTGAACCTGAAGGCATGCCACAATCGCTTATCGCCCGACTCCGCGGAGCAACCCTGAAAACTCTGAAAAAAACGTACCAACTTGCGATTGAATCGCAGGCAGAGGCGGTTGTTCTCTGTGGGTCAATCCTGAATCCCACCCGTGTGAGTCCAGCACAACTTATTGCATTTCGTCAGCTGATTATCCGGGCCGCTGACCATGATTGCGAAACGCTCTGGGTAACAACCAACCCAACTGATGCCCAGGAATACCTCCGCGTGCTTGGTGAACCCAGAGGACTCTCATTCGCTACCCCACAAAATCCATGGACCCAAACCATTCGTTCCACCACAGTTGAACTATGGGCCATCTCAAACGAAGCAGATGTCGATCGAATAACTGCTCAGAGTTCTTTTGAACCACTCCACCGCCAAATTCTTGTTGGCTCAGATACTTGCCATGACACTCATTATTCTGTGACATCATTTTTGTCATCGCGTCATTTGTCACAGCCTAACACCTTGGCTATCTGGGCAACGAAGTCTACTCCGTCACTGCCGCAGCATATTCTTCCGCTCCCAAGCATTCAATCTCGCTGCCATACGGACTCACGAAACTCTGGTTGCTATGGGCTCACGTTCTACAGACCACCATCTACCGCTAACAATGACTCTGCTTCGGAAAATAAAGGTGCAGTCGATCAGTGGAAACAACTTCCTATGAGTGACGTCATCTGGCGAACTATTCGCACCGAATCAGCCGACGAGGACCATGAGGCACTCTCTCAACTTCTCTGGGAAGCCTGTTCGTCTCTGCTGGATGACCTCGTACCAGAAGGTGACGAGACGATAACAAGCGCAAGCCCGCTCGTAATAATAAACTGCCAAATAGCGTGCGGCACCAGCATCACTCGACGACTAGAGGTCAATGAGATTGCCCAGGAGACAAAAAGAATTCTGCGAGAACGTTGTGCCGCGGCGTCTCCGCACATTTGGATAGAAAGCATTTCTGCTGATGTTGAAGAACCGCTCGCGGCCCTTGGGCGTAACCGCTCTGGAGGACGTCCGGGGGCAAGTAGCTCATTCACATCTGCTCTCGCCGACCTTGTTACAGAGGCCGAAAGTGAGTCTCCTGTGCTATCGGCCGAACGTGAGGCAGGCTGGCTAGCACTTGAACTCCTTGAGAGTGAATAACCAACTAAACAATTCATTCACAAAGAAAAGCCAGCAGAACGCCAAGAAGGCTACCTTTGAGGAACCTAATTCATGCACATTGAGCAACTTGAAATTGAAAGCTTCGGAGGACTTCGCCAAGTCAGTTTACAAGACCTTGGCCAGGGTATCGAAGTCATTCACGGCACAAATGAAATCGGCAAAACCTCTTTGCTTGAATTCATTCGAGCTGTGTTTTTTGGCTTCGAGGGATTATTCAGACGAGGTGTTCTTGACCCAAAGATTCCATGTAGCGGCCGGCTTATTGTTGTCACAGGAAAAGGCCCTCGGGGCAAACGAGAGCGTCATCGTTTCATGATCGAACGCCGCCATGAAGGACCCGGCATCGCAACGCTTACACGAAAAAGTTACGAAGATGACATCGTAGGGCTGGGCGGCGACGAGGGAGACAGTGTTACTGTAGAGCAACTCGATGACACCGGTAAGGACTCTCAACGCATATACCTCCAAGACATTGTGGGTGATATTGACGAAGCCACATTCACGAACGTCATGGCATTTGGGCTCGACGAACTCCATGAACTTCGCACGCTTGAACCGGAAGGGTGCGGGAGTCGATTGTACGAACTCGCAAATGGCCTTGATCGGTCGCGAGTGGCAAGAACTATTCACCAGATTGAAGAAGCCCTTCAACGACTTGAGCGAGGAGATGGTGAGAAAACACCACGGCAACTCCTTCTAGAAAAACGAGATGCTTTACGAAAAGCTGAGGGCGACACTCAAACTGAATATCTCACTGGCGACCTATTCATTGAGCACACCCAAGTTTTACGAGAAATAAACAGCCTTGAAAAAGCTGTCGCCAGATTGACGACTGCTGAAAACCTTGCACGTGATGCTTTGCCAACAAGCCAGCTACTCTATGCTTGGAAAAAACTAGCTGACGAGCTTGAGTCGCTCAAAAAAGTTGCTTTGGTGCATCCTGATTACGACGGGTGGCAGCACGATGTGAAAAAGCGGAAACAGGTCTTCCGAATTGTTGAAAAACGTCTGAAAGAAAGAAGAAGACTCGCCGGAGAACTCACCAATCGAGACACCAAGTCAGCCATCTGGAAAAAACGAGTTGAAATAAAGAGTCTTCTGGACGATCGTTCTCAGGTAGAACGACTTGTCGCCGATGTCGCTCGAACCGAAGCCCATGCGAGGCTTGCAGCCCGCCGCTTCGGGGAACAGATCGGACTGTGCGGATTGACTAAAGTCATATCTGTAGAGGACCCACAAACCTCCGACGATGGCATGGCTGTCGTATTGCCCGAGGGTCTTTCGCTCTCATTTGGTCCGCTACGCACTCGAGCACGAAACTGCAAGCGTGCATCCCGTGTGGTTGCTCGCGCTCGCAAGCAGGTTGCCCGAGCAAGGTCGGAACTCGACAAAGCTGAACAACACCTCGACGCGGAAGGAGGAGCACTTAGTGGCTCCGCCCTCACTACTGCTATTGAAGCAGCGACAGAACAGTCTGCGGCAATCCGCAGACGCATGAGCGCGGGGGAACGAGTAACTGAACTCCACCAGACGATCAAGCAACTTGAACAGGAAATGAGCAAACAGCTTGCCAGCCAGGTGATGCCATTAAGTTGGCTACTTGGACTCGGTAGTATTTTTGTTGTTGGGTCCGGAATGCTGCTCTCTGGTCTTCTGTTGCCAGCAGTTGCTACTGGGCCTCTCGCTTATGTCATCGCCGCACTCGGTCTTGCGGGCACCGGTGTGGCTTCCGTAATGACTTGGACGCTTGACAGGTCCTCAGGAGCACGGCTTGAAGAAACACGTCGACAGCATGCCCTTGCACAAAAGCAGCATAAAGATGTCACTTCTCAATGCGAAACACTCGATGCCACGATCTCAAAATTCGTGAATCCGTTCTCAAATGCCGATACAAAAACAAATGAGTCCCAACAAGAATTTACCCAGTCACGACAAACCGATCTTCAACGACGCGCCGCAAGGGCAGACGCTGAAGTCATTCGACTGGAACACATGGCAACTCATGAAGGAGTCCTTCGCAGCCATAAGGATCGCATTTCCTATGCTAAAGAGAAACTAAAGCTGGCTCTTGGTCGGCGAAAACAAAGCGTTGCCCGTTGGCAGAAATCTCTTGAGCACAGAGGCCTACCCAGTACATTGAGCCCATCAGAAGTCTGGCGGATTAGCACACACCGCCACGAACTCCTTACGCTTGATGACGACCGGCGGCGACTTTCCGACGAAGCCCGCCATAAACGAGAAGAACTAGCTGCTGTTTCAAGACGAATTGAAGCAATCCTTGTCGAGTGTGAACTCCTACCAGAAGGCACTGCACTCGATCAGCTTCAACAACTTGATGACCTTTTGAACAAGCAGCGGCAACTCCACGAGCGACGAAAAACATGTACTCGGAAACTCGAGAGGGCGAGAATTCGTCATCGCCAGGCAATTCGACAACTCAAGGTATGCGATCGCACGCTCCAAGCGAGGCTGGAACGATGGGATGCTGAAACAGAAGAGATATTTCTTACAAAGACCGATCGCCGACCATATTTCGATGAGCTTGCCGAAAAGACTCGTATTGCAGAGCGAACATGGCACGATGGCAGGAGTCGATTCGAAGATCCGAGCCTGCTCGATACATGGATTGAGCAATCATCAAAACTTTCACTTGAAAAGCGATTGTCTGATGCTGAAACAGCGACAAAAGAGCTTCACGAAAACCTTGGTCTCCAGAAGGCTCGACTTGCAGAAATCGAGAAAGAGATCCAACTGGCTGAAAAAAACAACGGCTTAGAAACGCTACAGCATCAATCCGCTGCAGTTGATGCACAAATAGCTGACCATGACCGACGCATTAATCTACTCAAATGCACCCGCCAACTTTTAGAACGCACCCGCGCGGAAGTGGCAAGGCACCACCAACCCGCCGCGCTTATTGAAGCATCTCACTGGCTTGCTCGACTTACTGAAGGCCGATACGTACAGATCACCACAGCGGCTGATGAAGCCAGGCTTGATGTCCATGACGCCGCTGGTGTGATCTGGAACCCAGAGCGACTCAGTCGCGGGACACGAGAACAGGTTTTTCTCGCCCTCCGGCTTGCCCTCGTACGTGACCTCCACGAACAAGGTATCACACTCCCTGTAGTCATGGACGATGCCTTGGTTAACTTCGACGACCGACGCGCTCGAGCCGCATCACGCACTCTTGTTGAATTTATGAAGGATCGAAACGGTGATCACCAAATGCTGGTTCTCACGTGTCATTCTCACGTCGCCACTCTTTTCCGAAAAGCAAAAGCAACCGTTCGCACCCTTGGTTCGAGACAACTGTCAACTGCTAAATCAGCGGATAACGATGCCACACAAGAGGGATCTTGGCAGGCTGAAGAATACTTCTTTGGCGATGCTGATTAGACGGATTATATTCCGCCCAATCACAGAGGCGTTCAAACCAACGACTCGATGCCATACGCGTGGACTACCCCGCCTCGGAGGCCTCTGGAATACGCTCTCGGACTAAAGACAGGTACCGAGCTCGCATGCCTCCAAGAAGAAGCCCAAGATAGGCGTTGCCACCAAGCGAAAGGAAAAGCGCAATCAACGAACCGACCAAGAGAGACCAAGGCTTCTCTCCCTGATCGTCAATCATCGTACCCCCATCTCTCTCCACAACAGCAGGTTCAGCCGGTGGTACCCTCGGACGCGTCGCTGCTTCTATAACTGTTCGTTCTACAGCTGCAGGCCATCGATCAGCGACATAGATACACACCCTTCTCACATCCCGTTCATCAGCCGGAATGTCACTGGTGAACGTGTAAGGACTCCGACTCGAGACCAAGTCTGGTTCGACGCGGACTAAGTACTCTCCTCCCCCGTCATCACTCGGTACAAATGCAGTCTCGATACCTGTAGCCAACATCGCGGCTGCCAGTGTAAGTAATTCGATGAACATAGAGCTGTTCCTCACAAGAAGTTGATCAATCAAAGATTTCTTAAATAAGCCACGCACGACTAGAAAATCAGAACTTTATTTTTCGGCAAGACTGCTGCTTTCTTCTCCACGCGTTCGATCCGAAAGTGTATCGAGTTCAGTCTGCAACATAGTCAAGGCTGCTTGCAAGAATGCAACTGCAATAGGGCCAACAAAGACCCCTATGGGCCCTAAGGCACCAACCCCACCAAGAATGCTCAGCAGAGCAAGCAGTGGATGAAGTTTTGATTGCCCCTGCAAAACATATGGCTTAATGATGTTATCGACTGTTGAAACCACAAAGGCTCCCCACAACGCAAGACCAAGAGCCGCCCATGTACTCTTTGCAAAGAAGAGCAGATAAAGGCTCGCTGAACCCCAGACTGCTGCAGCACCAACGAAAGGAATAAGTGCACCGAAAAAGGTTAGTAGAGTCAGAAGAAAAACAGCCTGAAGCTCGGCGACATAAAAACCAAAACCTGCCAGGATGGCCTGGACTATGGCAGCCAATAACGTCGAGCTCACCACAGCACGGCTAACCTCTTCAAATTCTGTTAGGAACTGCCACTGGTATCGTTGATCAAGGGGAATTAACCGCGTGACCGCATCAAACATTCTGGCTCCATCAGCTAGAAAGTAAAAGAGTGCGACAGTCATAATAATTACACCAATGAATAACTTTGCTGCCACGACCGGAGCACGAGTCGCAATCGGACCGAAAATGTCTTCTGCTACTTTTCTTAACTCCGTGTTGATGTCATCAGCGGTGAGGGTAAGCCCCGTCGTCTCATTCACTGATTCAATAAGTCCGGAAAGCACCGTTGGATCAAGCCGCATTCCATGAGGGCTTTGTGCCATTGCAATAGCATCCCCCCCTGCTCGAACAACAAGAAGAGCGAGAGGGACAAGGACTATTATTAAAACAAACCCTGTTGTGAGGCCAGCAGCAAACCATTCCTGCACACCGAACTTCTGCCTCAATGCTCTATACATTGGGCCAAAGATCACGACAAGCATTGCAGCTAACAGAAGCGGCAATAGAAAAATGGACATGACCCTCAGCGAGAGGAGCCCAAATATCACTACCAGCCCAAGAATTACACCAAGAGAAATCAGACGTGTCATGATGATTCAAAACTCTGGTTCTGTACGTATTTCGGCCGTTTCTCCCGACCACAGACTCCCGATTGTAAACCGCTCTCCAGCAAAGTGGGAAAAATCATTTTTTTGACTCGTAGCGGGTGATTATCGCGTGCAATACTAAGAATGAAGAGATATATCGTTACCTGCTGGTCTCCCTTGACCCCGCCGCACCTTAATTTGCATGACGTCAACCCATCCTACTGATCGACCACAGGTCTCACTTGTTATTCCCATCCGCAATGAAGCGGGCAACATTGGCCCATTAATAAATGAAATCCGTGCTTCACTCGATGAAGCGGGATTCTCTTGGGAAATTCTAGTTATCAATGATGGTTCGACTGATGAATCGGTCTACGAAGTAGAATCACTTTTTGCTGACGACTCAAAAATTCATTTAATCCATCTTGCAGATGGGCATGGAAAATCTGCTGCACTCTCGAGAGGGTTCGCAAGCGTTCGTGGTGAAACTGTCGTCATGCTGGACGGTGACGGGCAGGATGATCCGGCCGAAATTCCTAAAATGCTCACTAGGCTAGGCATGGCTCCTGACGGCCAGAAGGCACCAGTGGCAGAAGCCGAACTTGTCAATGGTTGGAAAACACCGAGGCTTGACCCGTGGCACAAAACGATGCCCTCTCGGGTTTTTAACCTCATGGTTAGCTGGCTTACAAACGTATCACTTCACGATCACAATTGTGGACTGAAAGCAATGCGTCGTGAGGTTGCCCAGCGGCTACCACTAGCAACCGGCATGCACCGGTTCATACCTGTTTTAGCTGCTTCCTTTGGAAGCCGTATTGCCGAACAGCCGGTCCATCATCGCCCACGTACACAGGGAGTCTCTAAATATGGAGTTGGGCGTTTCTTTCGTGGACTTTTCGATCTCATCTCCGTTTGGCTCAAGTTACAGACAGGTCGACTCGGCGCAGCATCTCGGAAGGATTCTCCAGTCGATCCTAGGGCTGCTCTTCGGAAATTCATATATGGACTTCTTGCTCTTATTGCCTGCAGCAGTGTTCTCGGTCGGATCGCTACGGTAACAACAGTCGATCGACTAGCACTCGAGAAGCGGTTGGTTCAAGAAGCCGTTGCGCGCCGAACGACAGGCAGTGCAACTCAACTCACCCCTGCTGAAGAATCGGCTCTTCGACAAGAACTGTCGGATCGCATCCGACGCGAGAAGGGACTCTTTCGGCCCTTTCTCTCAGCGAATGATCGTAGCCGATGGCTGACAATTCGAAGTCTCGCAGAACGCGGGACATTTGCGATTGAAGACCTCGCAGCAGAACCCGGATGGGATACCATTGATGCTGTCGTTCATCCAGACAAAAACGGCACATTACATCTTTACTCGAGCAAACCGCCACTCCTTTCCCTTCTGCTGGCTGGGCCATATTGGTTGATTGTTCAAGCAACGGGATGGACTCTTGGAGATCATCCATTTTTTCTTGGTCGTTTCATGCTGGTTCTTTATGGATTGATCCCTTTAGGGATTATCATTCTTGCATCGTGTTGCTGCATTGAACTTACTGGGATGACTGATCGAGGAAAGATCTGGTCTGCCGCAACTATCGCCTTTGGCACCCTCCTTACAACATTTGCAGTGGCGCTTACCAATCACTCCTTTGCTGCAGCGTGTACAGCTGTAAGTCTTTACTGTGTTTTGGCAGTTACCAAAAAGGGTTGCCGCTCGTGGTCGCTTTTTGCCGCAGCCGGACTGGCGGCTGGTCTTGCTGCAGCTTTTGACCTACCCGCACTTGCTTGGACTACGGCTGTCGTAGGAATGTTAGCTCTATTCGACTGGCGACAGACTGCTCTCGCTACTCTTCCGGCCGTGATTGCCGTTTTGATTGCAGCCGTTGGATCAAATATTCTTGCTCATGATTCGGCTTGGCCACCATACGCATTTCGTGCGGCACCAACTTCTTCTAAAATGTCATCGATATCTACTGAAACACAAGTCCCCGTAAATCAGTGGAATCCAGAAAATTGGTATGACTATCGATTCAAGATGCCGAATCGTCGAGTGATTGAAAGCTATTGGCGATCACC
>WLWI01004284.1_pt1 | contig 12092 bp, 9 predicted proteins | sample 6701501 | NCBI WGS metagenome assembly WLWI01 (sample SAMN12718690, study PRJNA515312) | sponge metagenome | isolation source: marine sponge | host: Mycale hentscheli | place: New Zealand: South Island, Marlborough, Capsize Point | collected 2014-11-01
TTGTTCTGGCAGTCAGAGAAAACATGAAAGTTTGAGAAAACATGAAGCTGTTGGCTTCACATAGGGTACTAACTGTTGTGGAAAAGGTCCCCCTATCGTCACGTCGTAATCATGTGAGCAAATAATTCCTTGCAGTTTGAGATAGTTTTGCTTAATCCTGAGAATTTAACAGAGAGTTAAATAAAGATAGATTGTAAAAGATTCTACTAAACTTTTCTAAGCAGTACGAAACATCAGAACCATCTTCACATAAATATTTAGAAGAATACTACATATGTTGCACTTGTAATACGTAACTAAACTATTTGTCGCTCAATGTAATACACGTACATTACATTTTATTTCACAAAAATGGGACATGTGATACAGGAAGATTGGCCTTGCTAATGTAGATATAAGCATGCATATTGAAAGACATGTTTGCAGTAACATTTTTAACACATGGTGGAATTCTAATATTAAATTAATTTGCTTCCATCAGCTCAAGATTTATGAATGGCAAAGTAAACAAAATAGTTGATGGTCTCTTTCATATTTTGATGCACACAAACTTCCACTAACTCACAAAAAAACTGATGTGGAAGAAAGTGGGTAGTTAGAAAGGGAGTCATCAACATGGGATAGTCTAGTATCGCCAGACCCTTTACCTACCGCTACATGGGAAAAGGTCTGGTAGACTGACATAGAACAGTTTGTTAACTACAATTCACCTTATTGGTATGGTTACCTGGTGTCATCCTCCTAAACTACACATTGGCTGTCTGAGCTGATGTGAGCCCGTGGTCATGTGTGCGCATGCTCCTTGTGTGAGGCAGCGGTATGACCTTGGACCCACCCCCCCTGTGTGGCCTTGGGGTGAGAGACTCGGCAGGTCAGTGGCAATTAGCGCTAATTGCCCTGCATCGCCAGAGTCCCCCAAAGTGGCCGTAGGAGGAGGCCTACACCCCCAAGGTTAGAAGTGATAGGTTAGGAAAGGGGGTTGACAGCTCTCTTACCAATGGTAGTAGGCTGTATACCTGCGAAAGTAAGTACAGACAAGCATACACAGTGAGAACTGAGAGTTATGACAAGAGTAATGCTGAACTACCCTTGACCCCCAACCTTCTCCCTCTCACTGGCTGTGTGATGTGGCTATCCAGTGACTACGTATTGGTTCCTTGGAGAAGGGAGTGGTGCCACTGACCTTGGAGCTGTGATCAGCGCCTGGTACTTAAAAGACTCCAGCCATCATGTCTGTCTCAGTAACTTGAATGGGCACAGCTTCAGTAAACCAGGACTGGTGAGTCCTGCATACTCCCATCTCACCTGCTTTCACTGCATGCTGAAGTCTAAGTAGACTCCAGGAACTCAACCTGAGTAGTAGCTGAGTGAGGGAGAGTGCCCCTAGTAGTCGCTAATAAGTGAGGGAGAGTGCCCCTAGTAGTCGCTAATAAGTGAGGGACCACATTCCCAGGTAAGACGGCAGAGTGTAAATATCGCAGTTAGTGATTAGCTGAAGGGCTGCTTGCTCTAGAAGCAGTGAGGGGCAGTACGCAGTAGTATTCGATGTTGACTGAAGGGCAGCCTGCCCTGGACAGATACTTTAAGGTGGTCTGTCTGACCGTCACACCCCTACTGGGTGGATAATCTAACCTCACATGCTAACAGTACCATAACTCCTCTCTACACCACTCTTGCCATAGCCAAGTGGCATGTGACTCCAAGACTTACTCCTATATACCAGTACTAATGTTCAACCCTCCCCTGGTTGCATTATCTGCTCAAGACCCTATTCACATGGAACTTTAAGTCGGCATTAGCTATTAATAACAGTGGGTATGCCAGGTGGAGGCAGCAACAGACATAAGTGAGAAGGAGCATGTCCTGATCACGTGACGGGGGAACAGATAGGCCGCGAGCCTGAGAATACATAAGCAAGTGAGCCTGTGACTAAATATGCAGTGAGCCTGAGAATAGATAGGCGGTGAGCCTGAGAATACCTAGGCAGCAAGCTTCAGAAAACATAGGCAGCAAGCCTGATAGTGCATGCAAGAATAGATAGGCCCTGGGCCTCAGTGTGAGATTAGGTAGGCAAGTCTGATAGTGCAAGATTGGATGGCAGTGAGTCTGAGAGTGCACAGATAGAGTATGACGATGTGCAACTAGATAGGCAGCAAGTCTGAGTGTGAGGATGGGTAAGAACAAGAACAAATACTACTCAAGCATGACAGTACATCAGTAGTGAGTCTGGCTGTGGCAAGGCAGCACACGAGTGTGAGATAGGTGGCGAACCTGATAGTTGGAACTGGATATCCGGGTGTGGCACTAGATAGGTGGCTAGTTTGAGTACGAGAATAGATAGGCAGTGAGCCTGAGAGTGCACGAATACATTGGTGAGCTAGAGAGCAACAGCATTGGGTGTGAAAACAGATGGACAGTGACATGAGTGTGAGAATAGATAGAGAGTGAGCCTGATAGTGTGAGAATAGATAGGCAGTGAGTCTGCTGGTGTGAGAATAGACAGGCAGAAGCCTGATAGTGTGAGAATAGACAGGCAGCGAGCCTGAGTGAGAGTGAGAGAATAGATGACAGCAAGCCTGCGAGTGTAGACATGCAGTAAGCCTGATAGTGAGAGAATATGAGCCTGATAGTGTAAGACTAGACAGGCGGCGAGCCTAACAGTAAGAGAATAGACTGCTGTGAGCCTGAGAGTAAGAAAATAGACATGCAGCGAGAGTGAGAGAATAGACAGGCAGAGAGCCTGATCATGTGAGAATGTAAGTCCAGTACCAATAGAGTGACGGGCAGCGTGCCCTGCATAGACACTTTCAAATGGGCCCCAACGGACCGTCACACCTCTACTGGGTGGAAATCTAACTATATGCACTAGAACCTTCTACCCATGCTCTATATAATGCCACACTGGCCATAGTGTAGTGTGGCTTATAAGTCCCAAGACACATCCAGCACTACAGTTCATTCTCTAATCTCTCTCATTATGTAACCCCTATTTGCTCCGCCTCCCTTCTCATGTAACACTTCTCATGTCAGCATAAATATCAATTACAGCATGCAACCTGACTGATTCAGGAGTTTCTATGCTTTTGAGAGTACTGATCACTTTGACAGAGCCAATCTTGGAAATACAGTGAGAGGGTCTGGCCATTACTAAATACTGCAGATAGTTACTAATATACAATGGACAATGATGATCATAAACTTTTGCATGAAGGTTCGAATGAGAAGAGTGGGAGCCAGCTATGCACCCCCCACCTGTGACAAGTCTATGCCTGACCATAACAAGGGTTGGCAGCATGCTTTCGTGATTTAGAGATTGCAACTGTGGGTAGAGTAACAGCATCAGGACTAGAGTCAAACTCTTAACCCAATTGCACTAGTTAAGCAAGGCAAATGGACCGGCAGCATGCCCATGTATTATCGAGCCATAGAACTCCCGTTTTCGGCCGATTGCAGTAGCAATAAAGGCCATTCACCACTGATTGATGATTTAGATCCTATATATCCAACCTGACCTACAGAAAGCTAATTATTTAGAGTACAGTATATCTCCAGCCCCTTACTATTTAAATAATACCACCACTGATGAGCAGCCATCCTTAGAGAGCTAATAGTGCCAGGTGAACCAGCCATTCTGGCAAGGCAGTAATCTGCTAGGCTTAGGCTACAAGCACTGAGTATTAGGATTAATGTACTTGTTCCCGGGTGCCATTGCTCCACATGTGATACACCACATGTGACCACTTAGCCGCACAGTCGCAGTATTTGCAGGTCCTCTGCCGACCTTTACCTGGGCTCGGGTGATGTGATGGTGGGCTACATCTCCGTTAACTTGCTCACTCATCACGTAGTTAATTGTGGCTTAATTAGTGTGGATAAAACCACTAAGATAATAGCAAATATTTCTCGTTCTAAAAGCCAATAATTATTTCGGCCGAGAATGACTGACTACTCACTAAGATTGGCAACATCTTGCGATAGTACTGGTCATATACACTGACATCTGATTACATAACTTGACGTACACATTTGCATGTATATTTATTATCATACAAACACTTGTGTCCTAGGTGACCACAATAAGCTAGCCAGAGCCACTAATTGCTCTGAGTGTTGGTGATACATTCTAGCAATGTAGACCTATTGGAATCAATACTTCCTTATAGTATTACAAACACACTCTAGAGAACACTCACCTTGCTATCATTACAGCAGTGTCAAGTAACGCCGTGATCAAATGTTGACACTTCTTGAGCCATCATTCACAGCTGGTTTAAGTCAGAGACATCGAAAGCAGTTCCACCCACTCCATCCCACTACAAAGAAAAGCAATAGAAAAGAAAACACACTGAAGTGAATAAATGCAAATCATGAAATTTCAACTTATACTCTACAAGCTAATCCCACCAAGAAATTGTTAGAAACAGTTCGAGAGGTACATATAGTCTCTTAAACATATTCACTAACACAGTGGTTGGTTCTGGATCTTTAGATTGGTCAGTTAACACAACAAGAGGTAGGGCCATCCATGAACACATAGTATAATGCAGAAATAGAACGGTCAAGACAGTGTGGTAAAAACAAACAAAACAACAACAAAAAAACAAAACAAAAAAAAAACAACCATTAATTTGAGAGTTTAGCCACAGGGAAGAAACCTCAGCTAAAAAAATTTCATTATCCTAAATTAGACAAACTTAGTGGAAGATAAAGAAAATGCAATACAGTAGTTGCAAATCCCCGACGTGTGGACAGTGTATATTTCACATGTCTCAATTTGGTGGACCAGCATAAAGAAAAAAATTGCACTCATTGAAAATATCATATAAGAAATTGAACATCCATTATAGAAGAAAAAACAAACATTTCTATACAGAAAACTAGTTGCACACACATGCATACACTACTAATGAATGACAGAATTCAGTTTTGATCAATACTCATTCACTGATTAAAAATATTAGGTATCTCAAGTTATGACCAAGGATGAAGAGATGGTAAAATAACTTAATTATTACATAAAGATTCATTATTTGTACATAAAAATATACAGCTTCATACTAAAATATTATTTTAATTTCCATAGTATCTGTAATAATAGTTCAAATGTTTCGGCTCCGTATCCTTTCGACGCCGTAACCGCATATATGCAGGCGAGAACAGGTTCGCGTTCTCCGAATTTAAAAAAAAAAAAATTTCTATTTTAGATTAAACCGTCTTTTCTTTTTTATATGTAAAGTAGGCTTTGTACTTCCTATTAAAAAAATATTGAACCCGTATGGGCAGGTTACGTTGTTTTTTTTTTAATTGTCTGAACGGAAAATATTAGAATTTTTTTTGACCAAGAATTTTCAGGATGTCGAGCACCCAAATTTTTGTTGCCTATGGACTTCAAACACTCAGAATAGAAAGTATGAAGCCTATAGAAAGTCCCTCAGCATTTTGGAAGAATATGAATAAAGTTTTTCCTACCAGACATCGAGAGCAATTGATTGGGTTAGTTCCTCAGAGTCTCCTCGAAACCTCCTGTAAGATGGACTGGTTCCGCTTAATTTTCCGGCTTTCTTATTTTGCTTGTTATAAGGCTATAGCTATCTACTTTATATGCCTGGCTGTTTGTTGGTGGATTATTGCGGTTGCTTTACAGCAGAAATTCAAAAATCAAATTCGAATTCTAAAAGACGCCCGAAGGGTTGAAGAAAGTCGGCATCGAAAGGGTTAAAAGTGATAAAATCAAATACATTTCTCTTCCCATCATATAAATAAGGCTATAGAAAAAAATCCAACTTTATACAGGTAAATAAAGTGGTTCAACACAGAATAGTATGACTTCGCTTCTAATATTCAAATAAACTGAACCAAACCTTCCTTGCTTGCTGTTCTCACATTCCTAGCACTTTCAATTGCTACAAATACCTGTAATAGGCAGACTTCAATTCCTACTGGACTTAGTACTGCTTGATTATACAGGCTTCCCTGAGGCTCCATCATTACTTTCTACAATTCTAACCCTAAGGAAAATGGCTGCACGTGTAGCTAACTATCTGTCCTTACTTTCTTCTTCTCTAACATGGCTAAATTCGCGTTCTCCAGAAGCTCAATAGATTCAAAGGTTGTAAAACAAGGAGCCGTAAACTCCTGATCGAATGGTCCAAAAAATTGGTAAAGGGTACATGGCAAATGAAGGTTCTTGCCATTGTCAGAATGAGCAGTCTTTTAGGCGTCTTTTAATTACCATATAGCTTTAATATTTCTCTCAATATAGTTAATTGTAACTTAACTATATTGGCTGTTAAAAAGAGAAAAATTTGCTATTATTATAATTATTTCAGCTGAGAATGACTGAAGCTTTAATATTGTATTTTTTTATGATTCTTCAAAGTGACCAACTTCCGTGGCTGCATTAATGCAGACACAATGGTTTGGATTCCCCATTTAACTTCAATAAATCCACCTGATATGAATTTTCACTTCAAAAAAATGCTTCAACCAGACATCTTGAGAACTAATGTGGAGTTCTTGGCTGCAGCTACTTACTTTCAAATTTCTATGGCCTACAAGTAAATTAAGACATCAGCTGTGTTGAGATATCAATATAGAAGCCGCTGACTTCCATCCCATCATATTCATACTTGATTATTAAAGTTCAAACCATTAGTCATAAGTGTTTTTATTAATCAAACATTCCAGCTACTATAAAAAAAATTGAACTTAAATAATCAAGCATGTTTATACTATACCTAGTCTAACAATATTATCCAGGAAATCCCATCATATTGAACTGCTGCACATTAACCACTGTCACTACGATGAATTAATCTCTGGCCAACTCTTAGATACACTTCTGAGGATCTCATGACCCATACCGATTGTAGAGATGTTCAATATACCCTACTATCCCTACTATCATTAGGGCTCTTCCGGCTTTTCACCCAAGGGGGAGCTAAGTTAGACAATGTGAATTATTAAAATATTCCCCCATTTTTTTTTTGTATTACTTATTTTTCCTACTTGACCTTACACCTTAGCCACTTTGTATGAGTAATAGCACGGAACCGTGCTATTGATCCCTAATAGCACAGGCTACCCGTGCTATCACTCGCAAATAGTAGGCCTTCTTTTTAAAAAGTCATTTGCAATTGTAGCTACACTCACTATCTCCTTATTTCAGGATTAGCTTCTGCTGGAACTTCGTTTTCAACGTAAGCCTTCTCCTAATCTGTTGAAAAACATTCCGTCTAATATGGGTAGAGCTTCTGTGGTAAAGAATGACATTGTCTCCAACTAGAAACTACTTAAACTGTATGTTTCCAAGGTTAACGTTGCACGCATGTGCACTTACCCATACTATTTTGCTTAGCTACCGCAGTATTTCACTTAGTTTCCACTTAATTACCGAAGTATTTCAATTAGTTACGCGCAATTGCACTTTCCCCGTGCGATTTCAATTGAACAGCGATTTTTCCCATACATTTTTTAATGGGAAACATACACACCGTACTATTATATCATGTATACCAATGCTAATTAAAAATTACCAGTACATTAAAGGAAAACAACAACATAATCTCACCAAAGTACTAGGGAGGTGGGGGGAATTTATTAGTTACAGTGGCTGAGTGTTTACTGTCACGCTTGTAATCACAAAAAATCTTACCTGACGATGACATGGAAGATAGATTGAAACTTTCTTACCTAAAGGGGTCTGGAAAAAAAGCGAAGGAAAAATGTGAAAAAATCTTAGTTGTCGTCGGGATTCGACACCAGAATCTAAGGGTCAGAACTTGATAATTGTGACATGGAAGATGTATGTATATGGATAAGTAAACCAAAAGAAACTGGTGTTTACTCTGTTCATGTTAAGTTATTGAATGTGCTTCATTATTACCTTTCATAATGTTTTCAGTAGGTAATAAATTAACAATATTTCTAAATTTAATAGTATGGTACGTAAATTGCCCATTCAAAAATGTATGGGGAAAATAGCTGTTCAATTGAAATTGCACAGGGAAAGTGAAATAGTGCGTAACTAAGTGAAATAGCACAGAAAGTGAATACCACAGTAGCCAAGTGAAATAGTACAGATAAGTGTGCATGCGTGCAGCATTAACCTTGGAAACGTACAGTTTGAGAGATTCTAGTTGGAGACAATGTAATTCTGTACCACAGAAGCTCTACCCATATTAGATGGACTTTTTTCAACATTTTTAGGAGGAGATATAGGCTGAAAACAATTCCAGACGAAGCTATGAAGATAGTGAGTGACTGATACAGTGTAGCTACAAGTGCAAATGATAAAAAAAAACAACAACCTACTATTAGCGAGTGATAGCACGGGTAACCTGTGCTATTTGGGATCGATAGCACTCGTAAAGCAATTAAAATAGTACTCGGCAGGGTTTCATACAGAGGTAGGGGGACCAGAATTTCATGAAATAAATTAATAATATTTACTACTTAATGGTATTCTGTGGTTATGATTTATAATAGTATTCTGTGATTTTGTAGTTTGTATATACATATCTAATATTTTGGTGAAAGTTTACTTCAGTTAATTGAGGTCTTTCAATTGCAATACTCATTAGTCTTCCAAGATTGATGTCACTAATTCTAGACCTGAGACGATTTTTAATCAAGTGGGTGTGGTTTCAGCAAAAGTGGGTGTGGTCAAACAAAAGTGTGGCCCTCCTTCCTAATCTCCCCCCCCCCCAAGAAAAAATCCTGTGCTCGGCGAGTGCTATTTCAATTGCTTTACGAGTGCTATTGATCCTTACCCGTGCTATTACTCATACTACTACAATAATATACAATTGTATTCGATAACCCACACTTTCAGAAATGAATTGGCGGCAGAAATGATTAGTTCAGACAGTTACATGCTTTACAAGAGGGGGAGGGGAGGGATGTTTAAAGAAAACTCTGTTTTTTTTTGTCCATAACCCTAAATGCAATTCATTAGCCATCTATTCTACACTACACATCAGTACACCTACTTGTTATCACACAGCATAAGTGAATTCCCATAGTGCTCTTCTCAGTTATCATCATCCACCAGTAGCACAATGCAGCCTAGCCAACAACGAGCAATCGACCACCTCCTACTTACAATAATCTAGCAAGCAAGCAAGGTCACCAAGGACAACTTCCACAAAGGTCAAAGGTGAACGCTGGCAACAAGAGCGTACGCAAAGACATTGCGTAAAACTACTGAAGTTACTAGTGATGTGCTTGAGCACAAATGGCGAGCGAGCCTAAAACTACACTATTGTTAACGATTAATTTTAACTTCAACACTCAAGCTACTAAAAAAGTCAAGTTTAAATTATGTGTATACGGTAAAGGGTATTCAATGCCATAGTAACCACTCCCTGCAACTGTTAGAATTGAAAAAAAAAAAAAGCAACAAAAACAAGTAGCATTATTTACACGTTTTCTTTGTGATATTCTTTAGCTAAGTAAAGGCACAATACTTTCACACAACTGAACATACCTACACAAGGCTTACCTTCGTAGTTACTCTATTGGATAAAGAATTTTCAAGCAAATACTGTTTAGTAGGGCTTATAGCTGTGACAAATAGCTTATTAATTTACCACCGCCACTAACAATAGAAATGGAACTCTGTTAAGTTTTTGAGTTTTAACTAAGAATTCAGAGCGGTAAACAATTCATTTTTTAGGATGATAACGGGTAATGATCGCTAAACCTGAGGATTTTGTTTAGTGAAGTTTAGGACGGGGTCGAACAACGAGCTAACACAAAAATACGAGAAGGTCAAAGTACAAAATGACATACGTACGTCCAACATATATAAATAAACTAGTGATGTGCTTGAGCACAAATGGCGAGCGAGCCTAAAGACTATACTATTTTTATATGAATGATTTTGACTTCTTACACTGAAGCTACTGAAAATAAGGTCCAGTTTTTTAATTTAGCATACAGGGTAAAGGGATTTCAGTGCCATAGTAACAACTAACTCTCTGCAACTGCTTGAATTGAAGGAAAAAAACAACAACAAAACAATACAAAAGTTTTCTTTGTGATATTCTTTAGCTAAGTAGTGGTTGTAACACACAATGCTTTGACACAACTAGACATGCACCTGTGTTACACAGACTTACCTTCGCAGTAGTATAGTGGACAATGTATTTTCAAGTAAATACTGTTGCGCACGGCTTATAACCATGACAAAGAGCGCATTGACTTACCACCGCCACTAACTCGAATAGAAATGGAAGTCCTGTAAGTTTTCACGTTTTAACTGCACCAGTAAAAGAATTCAAAAAGGTAAACAATTCAATTTCTAGGGTGATACGGGTACTGATCGATAAACAGAGGATTCTGTTTAGTGAAGTTTGGGACGGGGTCGACAACCGAACTAACACAAAAACGCGAGGGTCAAAGTACAAAAATGCCTTACGTACGTCCATACATATATACAAATAAATAAATAAACAAACATCCCCGATTTTCGATTGTGTTACCCCTGTAAGTTACCCCTGTAAGTGTCTCGCTCGCTACGCTCGCTCGCCAATAATGTTATCAGGATTTAGAAATGGACTATATCTTCTATACTCACCTCCTTTAGTTCCTTTACCAAGATGACTGACAACACTCATGAGCTTGTATGCCTAGAGAAATACAGTAACATAAGTTATAACAGACACACTCTCACACACAAACACTCACACACTGTACCAGAAAGAGGTACTTTACAGGCCAATGACCAAAACTAAAGACATTCTAACATTTTAAATTTCATAAATATAAATTGGGTTAGTTTAAAAGTAAACTGTCATTATATATACATATATAATATATATATATATGTGAGCAGGTCTGGGAAAAGGGACCTTATGGCGCAAAAATTGAAATTGAGATATAGGCTCCAGAAGTAAGTCATAAAAAAACGGCATAGCTTTGAGACTATTGCATGCACTCTACAGCTTACCTCTGGCTGAAAGTTTACCGTTACAGCGAATAGAGCAGCCAAGGATTCCGACAAGTCAGGCCATGAGACGCTTGAAAGCTAAAAAGAACTCTACGCAAACTTCGTTAGTCGCCGTTAAAAAGCGGCTGTACGATTTAATTGCGTATGCGGAGTACGCCATTAAGTATACGGAAACGTTAATTATACCGGAAGTGGAAATTCAATTTATGTTTTCTCGATTTCTAGTTCAATTGCTTTGCTGAATACAGCCCAGTTCAACTGCCAGTTTCTCTGCACGTTGAAGGCTTTACCCTTCAGTATTTTAGCACTAAGTTGAGATAAATTGTAGCTTTTTATTAGCATAAAAAACTCAATTTTTTTGGTTTGCTCCATAAGGTCCCTTTTCCTAGACCCACTCATATATATATATATATATAGTATTTCTGCGAATAGTCTGTACAAAATACATTTATTTCGAAGACCACGATGGACAGTGAGCAATTAGAGGCTGTATTATAGTGAAATTGCCACCGCCCACACACAATGAGGCCTCACCCCTTTTCATAACACCCATTTGTTACCTCTATGTGAGAAGGAGATGCTGGAGGCTTGGGCTGTGGAGTTGAAGTTGATACCACTGGAGGAGATGACACCACGGGAACTTCTTTCTGTGGAGACTCAGGTAGTGGTGGACCTTCAGTTGCTGATAATTCTAATAAAAAACAAAGAATTTCATGTACTATTATTACTACTACAATTACTACTACAATTACTACTATAATAATACTATCTTCATCGCAGACATAGTGGAGAGGATGTCTGAATGGCATAAAGCATACTAAATTATTATTATACTCTTGAAAGCTTGTCACATACAGGGTTTCATACAGAGGGGGGGAAACTGGGATTTCTCCCCCCCCCAAGGTCAAGTTTTCCCCCCCCCAAGGATTTGAGTAGAAATTAATTAATTTAAAGAAACTCATACAGTAAATTAAAAAGGTAACTTCATAAACTCATACATAAATTAAAAAGGTAACTTCATAAACTTATACGCCTGTTCTTTTCAGTAAATACATCAAGAATTTGGTCAAAGTCAACAAACTTCAGTTCTGGACCTTCAATTGCTATTCGCATGAGTCTCTTTAGATTGGTGTCGTTTAGA
>WLWI01004285.1_pt1 | contig 12091 bp, 7 predicted proteins | sample 6701501 | NCBI WGS metagenome assembly WLWI01 (sample SAMN12718690, study PRJNA515312) | sponge metagenome | isolation source: marine sponge | host: Mycale hentscheli | place: New Zealand: South Island, Marlborough, Capsize Point | collected 2014-11-01
AAGGGGGGGGGGGTGAAAAAACCCCCCCCCCCCCCCCCCCCCCCCACCCATTGAACCATTTGATTGAAAAAATTAATTTGTACAAAGGTGTTGATATAGCTAACTTAGTTTATAGGACAACTTCCTTCTAATTGAATTACTACTCTATACCGTCCAAATCATTTAAATAGGTTAATAATTTCATAAATATGGCCCCCTGCCCATCTTAGTACTGGATCCACCCCCTGGGATTGTACCTTAATTAAAGTCGGTGATTGTGTATACTATAATTCCATCAATCTAGTACCATTACAGCATTACAGTTGCAACAGCAGTTTAGGGCTGGGAAGCAGCAGGAATACTCTAGGAGTGCACTCTGAACTGTGGATACTCCTGTAGACTCAGTTGTTTTGAGTTTTCCTAATCTTTGTAGTGTTGAGGATAATCTGTATTGTGTTTGTGTGCTAGATCAAGTGAGTGTGTATGTATGTACGAGAGAGCTGTTTGTTGTTTGCCGATGTTTGTGTCTTGCTTCGGGTCTAGTTCGTTTCGTGTTTGTGGCCTTTTACCCATTTCTTGATAGGATAGCAATGGCGGCAGGAAGTCTTATTAACTGGTGGCATTGGGATGGCAGTTTGTCTAATTAATAGGGGCAAATCTCATCATGTCTATGCTGTACACTCCAAGTGGATTGATTTGATTTTTTTTTTTTTTTTTTGTCATCTTAGGTTTGCTCATTTACGCGCTTGAATTATCTAATGATAACCTCAATTAATTCCCATTATAAAAATGTGTATGTTTATATGAAAGAGAAAGAAAGTGGATGGTTACTTCTGCTGTCACGTTTTAAGTTTTCTTTGCCTAATTTTTAAATACCTTTTTTCAAAGGAGATAGTTGGGTGATTAAATATTGTTGCCTTTGTATTTCTTTACATACAGTGTTGTAAGGCCGTACAAAACAGAGATTCCAGTTTTAATCCTGGACATTACTCAGTGACTAGTATACATATAAATTAGTGTTCATACTACAAAGAAACTCGTGTCACTGTAAGTCTGTCAATTAAAGACGTTTATTATAAGCTTTGAGTATAGTTGAGTGCAGCTGTAATACAGTCTGTAGTGTGATTCAAAGGATGACCACTGTTCTTGCATGGACCTGCTCCCAGAAGAGATGTGGCCTTTGATGCATCCTGTAGCTGCAAAGGACCAGGCGAAATGTGTCGTCCCTTTGTCCACATTTGGTTTGGATTTTTGCATAATATTTGATGTTTTCTTTCCATGATTCAGTCATTCTCAGTTGAAATTATTATAATAATGGCAATTTTCTCGTTGTAACAGTCAATATATGTTAATTAATACTTTACCCAAGTTTAAGTTTTAATTAACGTAATATTGGGTGTTAGCCCCCCCCCCCCCCCCCAGGAGAAAATTTGCTATTAAAATTGGTGTTATTTTGATATGTCTTAGTTCTGAAATATTTCATTTATTTAATGTTTATTTCTTATCCTGTAGGATGGCCCCACCCACCATGCTATGGACCCTCCTACAGGAAGTGCTGGGTATGTCATATTTATACATGGTGGAAACTCCTTTAAATTTTTATTTGGCTTCAGGATTGTACTTATAGCTGTTATATAATATTGTTCTGTTCATTCTATTTCGTATTGTATTTTTATTTGTTTCACACAGGGTTTAAAGTTGAGTTGTCTAATGTTATAGTTATGAAGTGAAGGAATTTTTCTCTAGTAAAATGTACAATTTATGTCAGTTGTATTATCTACCTCTGTCAAGGCTTTCAGATTATATCTGCATGCTCACTTATAACTGTAGCAAAGGTACCAGCTGACCTGGCATATGCATGCATGCATGTATGTATGTATGTATGTATGTGTGCGATGTGTATGTATGTATGTCTGAGGTCAATAATCCAACCCTAAACATGTGTCACTAATTCGTCCTCCATTCTAAAGAAAGCAGCATGTACTTACAGTCTTTCAGCCGCATCCACGCAGCCACCCAAGGAGTGTGCCACCACCTGTCTGCTGGCAATTAGATCTTATCTCCATAACTTTAAAAGACGAAAGTTCCCATTGGCACCACCCACTGCCCATTTCCCAGCCATTATTGCTGGCATCCTAATCTAATTAGAAAATAAAGGTATCCAAAGGATCGCATATTTCTGATATTTTTGTTTCCAATAAAGAATGAAACTTGAGCTCGCTCATGAATATATTTAAAGTTCTTTTTTTATCGCACATGTAGGAGGTAGTTGTTAGTTAGCATTGTTTCTCCATCTGCCGGGAGTTCGTCCCCAACTGGCGGCAGAGTGGCGGGACTTTGTGGCTGCTCTGTAGCAAGTGGCTAGTGGGCAGTGCCGAGCCTAGGGGCGTGGCGTGCGTGTATACGTGTGTGGCCGGTAATTGACACTTGAGTCTCATTAATTAATTAGAGGACATGAGAAATAGGTAAGGGAGAGAGCTTGTCCAGTGGTTTTGGCCTGAGGGTGGTTGTGGTTTGGTGGGGTGAGATTGCCACACTTGGAAGTGTGTTCATGTGTGCGTGCATTTGCATGAGTGTGTGTGCATGTTCGTTGGGGTGTGTGTATGTTTTGTGAGGTGTAGAATATTATGTGTGTATTATTACTACTATTATTAGTAGTATTAGTATTATTATTATTAACCCTCAGCACGCATGCGCAAGAGAGTTATAGTAGTTGTCCTGTCTGTCTGTCTGTCATGCTCTGATTTTGGAGACTACTGACAGTTAAACGTTGATTTAGGTATGAGCTTCCTCTGAACAACGATTAAAGACCTTTTATTGTGCTACTTTTTTTTTCTTTTTTCTTTTTTTCTTTTTTTTTTTAATTTCGGGCTGATTATTGAGAAAACACGAAGCTGTCAGCTCCGTAGGTGCTAGCTTTCATGAGTAATGCCCCTATCATCACATCGTAATCATGTGAGCAATCATTTCTTGCCACCCACGGTAATTTAGCTGTATGCTCGGAAGGATGTGGTGTACTGGAAACGTTTCAATACCGGTGAGAGTCTCTGGCTCTTCTTTATGAAGACAACATTTACATCTACCATTTTATTTGCTCGAGCTATATTGATACCTGATTAGAATGGCCTATAAATTATTTCTTTTGTGGTCTGAGATAATTTTGTACATTTAATAGTTAGCTAGCTAGTGTATAGTAGTGCTGAGGGTTTGCACCTTTGGTGCTTCATTATCATATTATTATTTGTTGTTATTATTATTATTATTATTATTATTATTATTATTATTATTATTATTATTATTATTATTACCTCTGGCCTGCAGAAAGAACTCTGACTTGGGCACAGAGCCATGGACCACAGACAGTCAACAAGGTGAGGAGAGAGGAAGAGAGAGAGAGAGGTGTGTGTTAGCGTGGTAATGGCTGCTATGCGACAAGTCTTTAGTATTTCTCAGTCAGATATAAAATAAAATGTGCTTCACACACGTACGTGTGTGTGTGTGTGTGTGTGTGTGTGTTTAATATAGGTGGGTGTTACCATCGACTGCGCCAGTCACTACTGGTTTGGTTGTGTCTACGTACTAATTAATGTTGGTTTTCTAGTAAATTTCCTATTTTATTATAGTGGATTGCGCGACCTCAACTTCCACTGTATTGCAATCTAAACTGTTTGTAGTAGTAGACTAGCTGGAAGGGGTGAGTGGGCGGAATAGGACTAGGTGTAGGTGAGTATGTAATACTGTGAACAGAATCAGATAGTGAAAACCAACATGAACTACTGTGTGGGTAAGTGGTGGTAGATTTTCCTTCTGGTCTACCCACGGGTTAAAGCCAGCAGTGTTTGTTCATATACCACTTCTGAGAGGACACAGGGAGAGAGAGAGAGAGAGGGGAGGGACTTGAGGAATCGGCACTTTTTATCATTTTATTTATACTTTTAATTTTTAGCTTCAATATTTACTCTCTTCTGACCACTCTAATTGAGATCAAAATGCCAGCTACCCCACCCACTCACCCCTCCCCCCCCCCATCCCCACTATTAGAATTGACAAGAACAATTATATTATATTGATCTTTTTTTTTCTTTTTTTTCCCCCTATAGTTTGGTCAGAAGAGTGTTGAATCTTTTGAAATTATACATATGTACCGTGTATGTGTGTGTGTGTGTGTGTGTGTGTGTATGTGTGTATGTGAACTCAGGCTCTCGCAGCACCATCTTAGTAAGTGGAGGTGTGGCTCTCGGCCCCTCGGATTCATCTGCTATATCGCCCACCGCTCCCTCCCACACCAGCTTCACCGACAAGCCCACCGTGAAGTCCATACACCCAACACCGCACACTACAGCTAACCCCATTCCAGAACCAGAATCCACATCTTTAGGACCTGATCTTGGACCCAATCAAGATCCAGCAGGAGAAAATAGAGACTTCTTGGCAGAGCCAAGAATGGGTCAATCAGAAAATGCCGGAGACAAGAGCGAGGAACCGGGAACTAGAACGGAATCGTCACTAACGGAGACACCATTGGAATCTAAAAATTCTGATTCTGAAGACAAGTCACAACCGCATAGCACAATGGAACAGAATCAAGGCAGAGTACCGGTATCAATGAATGGAGATGGAGAGGCTCTTATCACAGATATTTCTATGACTGAGAAGACTTTGAACTCTAGCCCTACTGGTGATACCGCGGAGGCCACACCTTCTTCAATTAACACCGCTTCGCACTCTACTAGTACTGGCAGCACTTCCAGCACAGAGGCTGGCAATGCTATTGATTCCGGTACCAAAACTCTGGAACCAACATTTCCTTCCAGTAAGTCTGCAGCAGAAGCTACATTTTCAAACTCACCAACATCAAAGTCGACTTCTGTAGCTGAAGTTGAAGATGATTTTTCAGATACCACATTCACCGGTTCCGATACACGTCCATCAGCTGCTCAGTCTGGGAATGAAAAACACCATAATCTTAATTCTGACTCTCCTAGTACTGCTTGCAGTAGTGATAACGATGAATGTCACTCAAACCATTCCAATATAACAGATAATGGGAATCAAAACATATCTAATTCACATTCTGAAGATCTCCTAGTGAATATCACAGATCAATCTGCACCTCATGTCAATACCACTCAAAATGATACGAACGGAAATCAAACTTCTAACAGTTCTGGTTCTGAACACAAGAGTCTTCCGCTGTCTTCGCAGCAGAAGGAATGGTCAGTGTTTCTTCGTTTGTCTAATCACATCGAAGAGCTAGAAACAAACATGACTCTATTTAGCATCTTTCTCGACCAGATCAGTTCAAGGTAAGGCAAGATGTGTTCGTGGTTCGTGTGAAAGATTTGGATAACTATTTTAAGTTTCGTTGGATGGAATGGAATGGTTAGCTTCATAGGGCACTGTTTTCTCACTGAACCCGTGTTTAATATCCGGTTGTAAGGTATAATGTGCTGTATGTATATAAAATCCCCTGACTTGTGGCTCTAATTTAACATCTTAGGCCAGGTGCTATCAGCAGCTATATACAGAGTTCGTTGGATCGTGTAATTAGACTAAATATAAAGTACCTGTAAGTGTTAGAACTCCTTGTCCATTAGCGTTCAGTTTTGCCAGGCAGTCTGTCTCACTACATGTAGACTCTAGCATGTCAGAACATGTGTTTACATGTCCTGTACACCTCCTTCCAGCTCATTAAATTAACGAGCCTCTCTGCTTGTTTCCACCCCACTGATGCAACAACGTTAGTTTATTTTTACTTAATTAACTCTCCAGATGTCGATAATAATTTTGTTTTTGTTTCTACATCAGCTGCCCAATATCAAGTACCTTTAATTGCTAATTACGTCGTTACGCGTGAAGTCGTAGTAAACAAGTCATTACGAGGTAGTAAATAGCTGGTAGTAAATTAGTTTGAATAGACCTATGGCCTTATCCTAGTGTTTAATTTTTTCTTCTTTCACTGGAGCTAATACACACTTCTTACTGCACTCTGCTCGCTCTGTTGGCTTGTTGTTGTTGTTTTTGTCTTGGGAACGAAACAGGTGAATATTGATTGGATATCAGTTAATGGACTCAGTACCGAGCCTCTCTCTCTCTCTCTCTCTCTGTGGGTCCAACACTGCTGGGATATCCAAACACTCTCACTGTCTTAGTTGACTGACAGAGTCGTGGTCTAGCTACCAATTGGTGGAATAATGGAAACCAGGAGTCAGTGGATAGAAAGTGTGTTTGTGTGTGAGAGTGTATGTACGTGCGTTTGTTAACTTCATGTGAGAAGGGTGTGGCAAATTAGTAAATAATAATTCTATAATATTCAAAGGTTTCCTCTGGACACCATTTAAAAAAAGCCTTTCCATCGGCTCTTGTGAACTCCAAGTTAAGTTTGTGTACAAGTTCTGTTGCAAGGAGTCCAAATGACCTGCAATTGTCACACATACAGTACTTGTGTACTCGAGAGAATTTCATAAATACCTCATTTACACTGTATTTGTTTGTGTATGTTTGTGTGTGTGTAGTCTGAAGAAGAACAAGAATAAAACGGATGAGACTAGTAAGATGTTGGAGAGACGCATCACTGGTCTCAACTCGTCTTTGGCGTCATTCCAGGAACAGGTAAAGGGTTAATTTAGGGGAGTGCTTGACACAGTGTGAAATATTGTCATTGTATTTTTGTATTACTACTGAGCACGCTCAGACTCTAAAAAAAATGAATACATTAGTGCATTATAACATTTAGGTATTTTTCCAATTGTGCATTCTCCAATTCATTGGATAGCTAGTAGTTGTTTCCAGTGTGTGTATGTGTGTGTGTGTGTGTGTGTGTGTGTGTGTGTGTAGTTGTATTCTAAAGAAGCTAACTTGTCAGAGTTGAAGGAGAAGCTGGTGGAAGTGTTGGAGGTCCTCACTCAGACTATGCAGCTGTCTATCCATCAGAGGACAGAGGTCAATAGCCAATAGTTAATAAGAGCCTAACTTTTTGTAAAGTTAGTAGTATTGGATTATCGGTTTATTTATTTCAGCTAAACTTGGTCTCGTTGAGACAAGGCTCTGGTATTTGGTAAAGGGTTTATCCAGCAATTGATTCCTACTAGCAAGTCCTTTGACGCATAAATTGTAGTATCAGATATTTTGAGTTAATCAAATTATTTTGGTATAATTGTTGTTGTTATTCATTTGTTTTTTTTTTGTTGTTTTTTTTTTTAGGTGTTATGTTGTCGATTACAGTGAATTATGACACTGAGCTGATACAATATATTCAGTTTCCCTAATGTTAGTGTATGTATTTTGTTGTTGTTTTTGTTGTTTTTCCTTCAGTATGTGTTCTTGGTGGAACTGATTCTAGTCCTACTTGTGATCCTAACTGTCCTCATCATCCTATCGTTGCTATGGCAATGCCACCGTCTCCGAGCACTCTCCAGACACTTGCAATCTCTCAACACTTCTCATCGTTCATCACGACAAGCAGCCAGGGAGGTGGAGCTGGTGGGTGGAGCTTCACCTCTCTCCAGTCATCGCCATGACAATACTAGTCACAGTCTACCGTCTCTCACTAGCTCCAGCAAATTATCTTCTCATTCCCTCTCTCGGAGTTCTAGTGTGTCACGGTTGGCCGATTTAGCCACAAGTAAGACGTCCAATGGAGTGGGTGGAGCCAGAGGTTTTGGTGGGAGTGGCAAGCGATCATCTGACCACACCCCACAGTCTTTTAATTCCGTCTACACATCTTTGCAGCAGCAGCCCCAGTCTGAAGCTAACCAGGTCAGTCACAGCTAGAGTGCATTGTACAGAATCAGAGGGCTCGAAAATATCCCAAAGTATTTTCGCAATCTTCTAGAATTTCATATTTCCAAATATTTGGTGAACAAAATTTGGTTACAGGGCCTGTAGCATGCTAAACATCTGATAGATTCAAAGAAATTTCATTCTCATTCCATGCAGTGTTGGTTCATATAATATAAGTAAATCATATTATAGTGGATATTGAATGGGGGAGGAAGGAACTGAGATGTTCCACTCTTCACAATAAAAATATTAATGAAATTATTATTAAAATAACATGAAAATAGTTTACATCAACGAAATTTGTAGAGTAATAATTGTTTAGCAAAAATACTGGATGTATTAATTTAGTAAATCTATTCTTTTTGCTAAAAAAAATTTCTTGAAAGCAGTTTTAACCAGAATACACAATGAAACTGGTTTATATATCTGGCCTCTTGAGCCAATAGTCCAGTATAGATCTCTAGAAATATTTGTATGTATTTCAACTATGATTAAATATTCAATATTATTCATCTGTTCTGATATTTGTGATGATTCTGCAGGATCAAGACTGGTTACTTATGACTGATAAGAAGCGAAAGAAATCCAAATTGTTAAAGAAGACATGACAGACTTCTGTTTTTATATCACAATATCATTATTTATCAAATCTGGTCTACAGTCCTTGATCAATTTTTTTTTTCCTTAAAATAAGCACACATTTATATCACTACCTCAATTATCATTTTTATGCATGTAATTGTATTAAAGTACTTGTTTTTAAAATACAGAAGTAACGTGTAGTGCATTAGTATACTGGAAGATTTGTTCTATTTCTTTCAGACTGTGTGCTAACATAGCTAATTTTAAGAGTGCACACGCCCCCTTTGTGTTATGTGGTAGGTTTCTAAACTGTTAAAATGCATTAACATCAGTCTTTGCCCCTAAACTGGATAAAAAGTGACTAATTATGAACCAGTAACCACTAACTCAGTAATTCTCTCTTATGCAATGCTCTAAAATGTATAAGCTTTATTAGATCAGTGGAACTTCTCTACAAAGGGACTCTGAAAGTGAAGAACAGCATGGCTCTCAACAACAACCTGGAACCAAATGATTAACCACAGTAGCCTGTAATCAGTCCACCTCTCTACAAGGGTCAAAGAAAAGAAGGGAAAAAAATTGATTAAGGTACTGACTAACACAGCTCTTATACACACACACACACACACAAAAAAAAAGGTAGATTCTCTAACAGTTCAATGTTCATAAGCACACACTAACAATTTAGTACTAATGTGGAAATGATTGCTACTAATGCCACCATTATGATCTGCTTGCAGAGATCACATGGGGGAAGTGCACGAGTGACCTGCTTTTCTGTTTTACTTTGCGGTACATTAAAACCTCTCTACAAAGGCCACCCCATGGTGTCAAGTCCCTGTTGAATTTGGTTGCTTTCAGAGGTTATTTTCTACCGTGGTTAGATTATTTGGTTCCATGTATGTAGGCTGTGTTGATGAGAGAGAGAGTCATGTTTCTTTTCATTCTCAGAGTCCCTTTGTAAAGAGGTTTCTAGTGGTTGTGTTGTCACCAGGTTTGCTTTCTGGAGCTCCTACTACATGTAGGTAGAGAAAAAGTTAACAAACATTTATTAGTAGTTATTCACAACTTCATTGAATGCATGTTTATTTTTTGTTCTTTTAATTGTATTGAATATACTCATAATTTTGTAGTTCCAAAAGAGTTGATTTTTGTCATCTCTGCTCACATAATTTGCAAATACTATAATATCCTTTACTTTAATTGACATTAATTAGTTTCATTCCAGTTGGCATGGCAAATCTGAATATATTGCACATAGAGTATACATGCCTCCTGTCAGCTCAGCACATGATAGTAATCAGACAATTTAATGAAGAATAAGTTTAAAAATGATCAAGGCTATTAAAAAAAATAAAAAATAATGCTATCACCATGACGGTGGTTGAATCGAACTATATGTTATGAATTAAAATAAAATGCTGTAAAAATTGATATAATTAATGATACAGAAATGACATATTTGGAGAGTACTTTGTCAGCTGCTTTGCTGGAGCGTCTCTGCAATGAAATAAACGAGATAAATTATAACATGCATTTATGAACGTCAGCTTACCTCAGTAATGTTCCGATTAGGACAACTTGCGCCAGCTGTAACAGTAGGTGGGGAGACCCTGTACCTATCTGAGTTCACGTCACAAGGACATAGACAAACTGGGGACAGACGACTAAGTTAAAATATTCGTCAAGGACAACACACAGTGCTACCAATAACGTAACACAATTATTATAAACAACAACAACAAAACAACACTAGGAAAAAATAACTATTGTATTATCAGTAGGTATTGAAAAAGGATATTATTATCCAAGAAGGGTGTGTCACTGCACGTGCTATTATTACTAATTTCTACCAGGAACAAGTTAGTGGCAGGAATTGCTGCAATGGAATAGCTACAGACAACAAGTGAAGAAAACAATAACAACAACAACAACAACAAACAAACAACAACACAAAACTACCAGTCAGTAGAGTGCGCTCCTAAAGCATGAATAAGCCAGAGAGCTGTACTTTATAGTTTGGCCGTAATTACGCTTGTACCAGCGACCCCTGTGTAAATACCTAGTCAACAGACTCCTCATATTCTCATGTATCAACATTGTTGGGGAAACCCCTGAAATTAACCCCCTCAGGCTGCCTCTCATGCTATATCTTAGAATGACTTCATATGTAAATCCTAAAACCTCTCAGATTTACGTGAGCTATGCTCGGAGTCAAGAAAATAATTACGTAATACAACTATAATGACTCATCACCAGCTACTTGTGACGGATTGAAGAAATGAATCAATCCATCCGACTCTCTCTCGTTCCGCTACTTCTAAATACCGTACATGTAGTATATATTCAAACATTATACGATCAGCTCACTTTGTTGTAGACATGTTACAGATTGCTGATCCCTCGCGACTGAAGGGTGGGCGTGGCCACTGGAATGTAGCCACTTGATGATCACACAGTGTCACAGGACAGCTCTTGGGACACGCCCCACTCTGTGCCGGAGACTGCCCGGACATTAACGAGGCCTGTAGACTAAGAGAACAGAAAACAGCAAAAGATCACATCGAGACAGCTGTGAGCAGACAAAGGTTCTGACAGAAGAAACAAGTTCTGCTCTGCCTGTTTCAAATAACAACAGCTAGTCTCCATACGTACACACATCATTCCACTAGACTCTACTCAAATCCGTAAATCCGTCACAACACAAACAAACAAACAAACAAACAAACAAAGGGACAGGTAAAACATATCTATTGTTAACACACAAACTGCTTTACAGAAACAATACATCAAAATAGACCTTTTTGTTTTTGTTCTTAGAAGCACTGACCTTGTCAGGAGTAATTGCAGGCTAAGAAGAGGTCCTCCAGATAAGACCCACCATAGGGCATTCACAAGGGACAGCACAACACCCTGCACACACACACACATATACACACACAAGCATATATACACACATACACACACACATCAGCAGCCAGCTACAAGTACAACCATTAGATACATACTACAAGCTCATCAGCAACTCTTCTACTGTAAAAATACAAAATACAAATGAAGAGAGAAGAGTGTTCCGATCATATGGTCAATGAATATCTCTCACTTAGCCTCACACACACACACACACACAAAAACAAACACACACACATACATACAATGCTAAAATAGTAAATGAAAATTAAAGTAATATGGTACATCACATGAAAATAGGGCAGTTACTACACAGGAGCTGGTGTAAACCATTTCTATTCACTCACCCACCCACCCACTCACCCACCCACCCACCCACTCACCCACCCACCCACTCACTCACCCACCCACCCACTCACCCACCCACCCACCCACTCACCCACCCACCCACTCACTCACTCACTCAATCGTCTCCTCCTTCTGCTCTGCTCTTTACTAGGGCTTTCTGGATTACACTAGTAGGCTTTAGAGAGCACTAAGTAGTCAAAAGCAATGAGCATACGCTGGCATAATGGGGCAAATTTTGGGCTAAATATTGATAATATATTTGCTATGATTAGTTATATTCACAAGAAATGAACAAAAACTGCACACACACACACACTCATACCCCACCCCCCCACACCCACACATATCTCCCACCCACCCACCCCCACACTCACACATGCACACATTTACTCCTCACCCACATGCACACACACACGCACACACCTACCTTGGATATGGAGTATGCACTACTTCCCATGCAGACAGTGGTAGAGCGAAATATATCGCTACA
>WLWI01004286.1_pt1 | contig 12090 bp, 12 predicted proteins | sample 6701501 | NCBI WGS metagenome assembly WLWI01 (sample SAMN12718690, study PRJNA515312) | sponge metagenome | isolation source: marine sponge | host: Mycale hentscheli | place: New Zealand: South Island, Marlborough, Capsize Point | collected 2014-11-01
TGACTTTGGCTGCATAACGAGCTTTACTCTCTTTAGAAAGGCCGGTGAAATACTCTGATATGGCTTCCATAAGCTAATCAGCTGTTCGCGGGAACCTCCTTTTGCCTCTCAAAATGGCGGTTAGCAACGGTTGCTACCGCGCGATGACGTAAACGCATAACCTCTATTCATTTGTTTTGATACTGCATTGTTCTTCTACAACATTGTGAATTCCGTTCTTATTCATTTGATATTCACTTCCGTTGAAGCTGGAGGTAAAGGATTACGTGTAGAGTTCTACCGCTCGGAATAGATACAAGTGACACAATGGAAAGATATACTATTTGTGTGGTGTTTCATCTTCGGATCTTGGGTGATACACACGCTCAATTTCGTAAGAGAGTGACTAGCTTACTACAAGCTGCAAAAATATCAGTTGGGCCATGGGGCCAACTTTACACCCAGAGTTACCAATGGACTACTTCAGTGAATATATTTAGAATGGAATAAACCACTTACTTACACTCAACTTATTGCATGAGTCAGAGTGTGATATGGTAGAAATATTTCATGAGCAGGCTAATTTATTTTCCAGAGCCAGAGGCAATGAAAATAAAGCCTGAGAGTGAAACATCTAGCCATATCACTCTGACCAATGTAATAAGTGGTTTATTCATTGCTAGATACCTACACTGAAGTAGTTGGTTGGTAACCCTTGGTATGAAGTTGGCCATAAAACTCTCTAGCTAGGGGATCCCCACACCCCCAGCTAATATTTTAGCAGCTACTCTGACCTGGTATGGTAGGTTCCACTAGAGTAAGGTAGCTGTAAAAACCCTGAAAACTGGTAAGCAAGGCTGGTTGCTGTAACTAAGCACCAAAGGTACAACCCTCAGCTCTATTAAATACTAACTAGCTAATACAATATAATCTCCATCCAAAAGAAAAAGAATTATGTTAATTATTTTTAATGAGGCATCAAAATAACTCAACCAATGAAAATGGTACAAGGAAACTCTGTCTTCATAAGAGAAAAAGCTAAACTAGCCAGGAAAACTCACCAATATACATTTTCAAGTGAAACTTCACTTCATTCAACTCCGTTAACTTCCCTTAGCTTAAAGCGAACTATACCACTGGCTGCCGAAATTGTTCGCTCACGTGATTATGACATGACATAAGGGGGCATTGGCCATAAAAGCTGGTACCTACATGGAGTTGAAAGCTTCACGTTTTCTCAATGATTAGCCCAAATCAGAAAGTTAGCACAATAAAAGGTCTTAAATCTTCGTCCTGAGTAATTTCAAACCTAAATTAACCGTTAATTGTCAGTAATCTCCAAAATCAGAGCATGACAGACAGACAGACAAACAGACAAGACGACTACTGTAACCCTCCCGCGTGCATGCTGAGGGCTAATGAGCTGGTGTAATATAACCATAAGATGACACTAGGTGATAACTTGAGTTATCTCAAGGTTCACATGTGGGGAGGTTCACTCTGGCCTTTCACCGCTAGGTGATCCTTGTTAGGTACGCTGCCACCAGACGACTGTGCGATGCCGCTTAGCAAGTTGCCAGAGATAGATTTTAATCACCAACTTGGCACACACACACAGAAGTGACCCAACTTCCGGTTACTGGGGAGTTTAATTCTGTGGATGATTGGACCGTGAATTGTGCCATGTACACCAAAATGACGTGAATGAATGATTGCACAACAACAATAAATAAACACCAAACAACACCACAAAACTCAAACACAAGCACATCGTAAACATTAAATTAAAATAACAAAACAAACAAGTGTTAGTGACGGTTGTCACCACGACTTCTTTTTCTCTCTCCATTCCCTTCTTTCTCTTCGCTTCCGTCTCTCCATTGCCGTTGCTGTGTTCGTTCCCACACATATGATATAGTCTGTCCAAGTATAGTTGGCCAGAAAAAAAACTTGAATAACTTTTGAACGGAAGCAGTTACCCATCTGGGGCTTGTACCATTAGAAAGCTCCGAGCCAAGCTGTTAAAAATATTTCCTCACTATACTCCAAAACCGGAGAACAATTGCTATTCCAGAACTTAATATTAAAATCTACGGGAACCACAGGTTTCCGCGCCCTAAACGTGCCTGCTTTACCCTGCACGGTTCAATTGATCACGCAGACGGTCTTCTTTAAGCATTTTGTAAACTGTTAGCAACTTCACCTCCGTTGGCCGAGTTTCTAGCTTTGTATCATGATGAGCCTAAGTTGCTGAGTGTGGTAAAAGTATAGGTGGAGTGACCTGTTGTCACAGAAGGGTACAGGACTTTCTGACAGAATGTTGGTAAGTTTGTTTGCCTACCTGTTCAATAACAAGTGCCAATAGTCAGAATAAGTCAGATTTATATAGCTATCATTTGCTAGCAACTTGTAATACAGCCAAAGTTAATAAGCTTTTTTCCACTTTCATCTTGGATCACAAGTATATTTTGTATTTGTGTCTATTCATATTCTGTTCATCTCATAAGTTTTCAACATATTATATTTTATAAATAAATGAAATCAATAATTTAATTAACAAGAAGTCTTAATAACTTTAGCTACTAACAATGCTATACTGCTGATTGTGAATTTCAAAATATTTCGAAGGACAAGTCGGTAGAATCGACAGTTATAGCTCCGCTTTGGTGTTTGCCATAATAATATTGTATAAGGACACAAGCAGTTAAAATTCTGACTCAGCATATCAATAAGTAGAAGTCTGTTCAAGAGAAGATCACAATATAATTGTTGGAGTACAAGGAAAAACAACGATGAACAATAAGTAGCTAAAAATGAGGGCTCAATCTGAAAAAGGGGAACTCATACATGACACCAGTCCAGCCTTCCCTAAATCCACCCCTGGATATATATATATATATGAAATATATATATATATATGAAATATATATATATATGAAATATTATATATATTATATATAATATAATATGTATATATATATATAACTATAGGTGTGAAGAATCTTCTCCACCCAGCTTAATTTAATACAATTTTTTGGTTACATACAGAAATTCAATCTAATTGGAGCAAAAGTAACTTCTTAGATTCAAGGGGGGCTTTATTACATCAGATATATTCAAAAACTCTTAAACAAAACTTTAAAATGTGCTGAACTCTGGTGATTTCATATTACAAAGTAAAAAGAAGACAGAATTTAAATAAATAATTTTGTAATAGCTAGGTATTGTGCAGCAGTGCTGGGTTCTCACTATTGTTGCTTCATTATTAGACTGCAATATGCCAAATAATAATATAATGTATAGACCCAACAGATACTTCACTGGCGAGTACTCCTACAAATCGTGAAGACAATGCAACTACTCAGACTGGTATGTGATTAGCTAAAATCATAAAAGTATTGCATATTTTAATGTTTTTTTCTATTTACAGGATTACTGAATAACTCTACTCCAGGACTTGGCATTGATAATATTACTATCATTGTAATAAGCACAATTTTCATTGGACAATTATTTATATTGATTGCTGCTCTTACAGTTGTTTTTATTATAATAAAATATAAAATGAAAACAAAAGGTAAGTTACAGCTTTATATTATTTTTATAAAAAGTTTTATGTAGCTATGTATACCTTGCAGATAAAGATTACACGAAGTAAGAATTTTACATCAAATGTAATATTATAAATATCAATTTTTGTGTTTTATTATACATTTTGAATTTCGGCTTAGCTTTTGAGAAAACGAGAGAAAAGGCAGACTACGGCGAGTGCAGCTATACGACCACACTCATTCAATCGTTTAGCTACCATTTAGAATCATACGTGCTCAAATGAGCGTACAAATTTTACGAGCCCAGTTCAGATTTGTTGCAGTGCTCAACTTATTTTTTCCGGTGTTGGGAAGTTTGTGCTGCTGGAGGTGCTCTTATTTTACCAACTATAAGCATTGCCTGCTCTCAAAAAAATGTGTCCCAAGTGTTTGTGTAGCGTGCATGTCAGAAAGTTCAAATGTTCTTGTAGCTATTTTTTTTCTACCAAGACAAGGTTAATACTAAAGCCAAAAAATGCCATGAAGTCCTCAGAAAGTCGTAAAAAAAATATTGCTGATTATCAAGCTCGTAAAACAGCTTTAAAAGTATGGAGCAGTCCCAGGTGTGTATAAGGGAGATATCAGGCCTATTTAAAATGCCCTAGCTAGACAAGTTAAGTTTATATTCATAAATAGAATAAAACTAATACTGTCACAAGTTGAAAATTAAGAACTTGGTTATTCGTCAATAGTGAGTTGTTGTTTTTTATTGCAAATTAATGCATTTTTAACTAACCTGAGGATTAGCACTCTTTCTAGTTTTATGAATGTATACTACATAAAATTAATTATTGTTATTGGTATCTAATAATAATAATTGAATCAACATTTGGAGTTTTTATACACATTATAGAAACTACAACCAAAATGAGGAGAAGGTGAAGGCAAATGATCATATACATCAAGATGTTCCATTATATGAGCAAGTCAGTTTAGACAAAGAAGTAATATCTACTGTAGCCAATTCAGCATATTGAATTCAGCAGAGAATAATACTATAATTGAATAAACTCACTAATGTACACTTATGGGGACCACACCCCACAACAGTATTAACTTATTGCCAGACATTTATTCTGTATGTATTTTTGTATGTTGTTTGAGTGTTAGTTTCAGCAGTTGTAGTAGCAGCTGAATTATACATATGATTTTTGTGCTGCCTAGGTTACTTGTTACAATTTGTGTGTATGTTTGCTCTCTCATTTGACTAGTTAGTTTAATACTTCATTATCCTCTTTGTGATTGGTCAGTTTTACATTCTATTTTCTTTTCTTGTGATCCAATTGGCAGTCTATAATAGGGCTGATGGCCCTATTGAAATTACACAATTACATAGTAATTTACAAATGAAAATAAACTATTTAGTGGTGGCAAAATTTCAAAGGATAGTGAAAGTATCGAAAGACAATGCAAAAGTTTTGCAAACAACTATAATGCCACACGATAGAAGGCCAGAGAGACTTAGATGCAGGAGAGATAAACAAAGGAAAACTAAAGAGGAAAGAGATGAATAAAGGAAAGGATAGAATAAGAAAAGTAAAGAGTATTCTCAGAATAAGAGCAGGAAAGGGATGATGTAACTTTAACTAGCTAAGTGGTAGAATATGATAACAATGAAGAAAAAAAGCCCTATTCTACTGCATTCTTTATTTGCAAAAGTTAGTTTATCAAACATCATTCTAAGGCTGGTTCTTGCTAGTTAATTAACAATAGAAAAGTTAATTGTGCTGAATAGCTGTATCTAATTATAAGTTCATAAAAATATAGATTGATTTTAAACAAGAAAAAGGTGATAGGGTAGTACACATGATATGGTAGTGAAAAAAATACAGTCTACATACCACTTAAATGTTTACCAAACATTTGAAATACGAAGAGATTTATCATAATCAGTTGTCACACTTAATGGTTGAAATGTGTCCAACCTTCATAAAACACCTCTTGGGGTGACATGCAGCCTTCAATAGACACGGAGTACCTGTTCTAGCTCTCTTGGTAATCATGAAGACATCAATTAATATGAGGTAAGTGGATACAATGGAGACAGAGTCTATCCACATTATCGAGAAGATCTAATATCTTTCCATTTTCAATTTCGGTGAAAACTGCAGGAAAATAGCAGAAGAAGCTGTCAGGCTACTTAAAATTTGTCTAAGTGCAACATATTTGTCATAATGATGCCGAATTATATCAACAAGTGTTTGGTACAGCAATGGGATACCCAGTATCTGTAACAGTAGCTAATCTAGCAATGGAGTATACTGAGGAGAGGGCAATTTCTAGTTTTCTTGGATAAAGGGTCTCTAGTTGCCAGACTAGAGAGGAGCTTTGGAGCGCCCAATATACTAAATTGAATAAGAAAAGTAAATCAATTTGGGCAATTTGAGGAAGGGTCGTAATTGGCATCCCTAAACTAAGGCCTTACTTTTTAAAGTAACTATGCATCTTCTTTGTAAAGTGAATGCCTACTTTATAAAGAAGGAGCTTACTTTAGTAACTGATTTCTAGCATAATACTTTGGTCATGAGATCAAGTGTTATTTTACGTGTGGATGACATAATATTGGTATATTTACTGCATGCAGCTATTGCCTTATTTTTGTAATAGGATAGCTCTAAGAGAGTATAAAGAAATGGCTAATCCTGGCCATTCTAGTAGCATTAGTGATGTAGCACAAGTAATAAGTACTATTTCTAGTGCACTATAATCCTAGGTCCCTACTGCCACTCTCAGGAATTTCATGTAGGGAATCTGCAGAGTCAGTCTTTAATTTCCAACATTTCTAGAGGCTACTACATGTAACAATGGTATCCAGAAAAGCTGGTGTATAATTCTCTTCAATTTCAAACATAAAATTTTATTGTTTTTTCAATTGTATTTAGATGTTGATGAAATGAAAGGGCTAGATTTTTAGGCAATGCAGTACAGATATCATCAGTATATCTCTCCCAAAAAGGGGGTGGTGAATGAAAACTAGAATAGAGGTTTGGTAAAATGTCTCGCTGTGCAAGACTTGCTCCTCCCCTTTCTACAAATAGAGTGTTTTCGCCCGACACAGCTCATCACGTGACTCGCGGTGCTGGTGTACAGGTTCGGCACGTTGAACAATGGTGCAGTGTATAGTTGTTGGGTGCAGTGTATAGTTGATGGCTGTAGCAAGCGTTCTGGACGTGATAAGGATGTGTCCTTTTATAGGATCCCTAAAGTTGTTACCAACAGAGGGCATGGAGTGAAAAAGTTGAGCCAAAAACGTCGGCAAGGATTTTTATCGGCCATAAAGAGAGCTAATTTAACACAGATGATATTGAGATGATAGAATTTGCTCCAAATATTTTGTCTCTGGAAAGCCAGCTTCTCTACTAGATGAAACCAATCCTGATTGGCTTCCAAGTCTCAACCTAGGCCACAGCAGAGAATTTTGTGAGGACAAAGCTAGAGCTGCAGAGGAGCGGTGGATAAGGGCCAAATCCAGGGAGTCTTTAAAAGACAACAGGCCAATCTTGCTTTCTGAAGCTACTGAAAGTGGTTCTGGTAATAGCAATGAAGGTAATGGTGAATTTCAGGTAACTCAAGCAACTTTGTCAAACAGATTTGACTTCGGCAATCATGAATAAAAAAGTTGACGAACTTTTAAAATGTAAGCGACAGATATCCATTTTGCAAGTTGAAATATTAGTGCTGAAGGAAATGATGCAAACATTCACTGAAAAAGGTTTCATCAATGATGAAGAATGTGTAAAATTCTATACTGGATTACCGAATTTTAAAGTATTAAAAACACTTTTCGAATTTATTAGTTCACCTTGTAGTGGAAATACAAAACTAAACCCTTTTCAAGAATATATAATGACACTCATGAAACTTCGCCTTGATAGTCCATACAAAGATTTAGCGTATCGGTTCGGAGTATCAGTAACTAAAGTGTCTCATGTTTTGTCTAAGTGGCTTACACTTATGGATACTGTATTGCGATCCTTAAATGTCTGGCCTGATCGCGATAGCTTGTGGAAGACTATGCCAAAATGTTTTAGGAGTTCATTTGGAAAAGATGTAGCTGTTATTATCGACTGTTTTGAAGTGTTTATTGAGCGCCCTTCCAATCTGCTGGCCAGAGCAATAACATGGTCCTCCTATACAAACATCATAGTACCGTGAAGGTTTTGATTGGTATTACCCCGCATGGAACAGTTTCATTTGTTTCTGAAGCTTGGGGTGGCATGGTTAGTGATAAATTTCTCACTGAGTCCAGTGGAATACTTGATTGCTTGATGCCAGGAGATATTGTTCTTGCTGATCGCGGTTTTGATATATCTGACAGTATCGGAATGATGCAAGCAAAGCTTCATTTGCCAGCATATACCAAGGGTAAAAGTCAGTAGAGTTCATTGGAAGTACAAGAAACTCGAAATATTGCCAATGTACGGATTCATGTGGAAAGGGTGATAGGTGCTGTGCGCCAAAAGTACAGCATACTGAGAGGAACACTTCAAGTGGACTTTTTAATCCAAAAACAAGAAGATACTTTCCCACAGGTTGATAAAATTGTTCGAGTACCTTGTGCACTTTGTAATGTTTGTGATTCAGTTTTACCTTTTAAATGATTACATATAGCCATTTTCATTCGAACTTCACTAATAATTTTGTTCATATAGCTATACCAGTTGTAAATTTATCACAGTCATGCTATTATCATAATAATAATAACAAAAATTATAATATTAATAACAATGATAATAAATTGTGCAGCACATTGTAATAGTAACAATATACATAATATAGCAACAATACCAATACATTTAAATATGGACGAATCAAATGTTTGCTAATTCAGTTTAACTTTCTTTTCTTTTCTTTAACTCTGGAAGAATGCGGCAAGATGGACAGTACCATTAACCTTTAGTTACAGATTTGATTTTTAGGCAATCGAGATGAAACCACTCTATTTTACAATCAGGAATGTCACATGCGATCATGTCACCATATTCCTGACCGTTGCAGTAACAATATACTTGAGATGTTGAAGCAACCTGTGAACAATGCTCAGATCTATTTGAATGTTCTACCTCCAATGAAGCTGAACTGGTGCCTTCGTTGTCTTTTGTACCAATCTGAGGGTCTTGAGTACCAGCGACATAAAACTTCTGGTAGTAAGCACACTTTTAAAAAATGTAAAGCCTTCTCCAAACAACTTGTCCATAAAGTGACATCTGGAACAATTCTTTCAACATGCATGCTAGGATTTTGTTGTGATGAAGCTAGTTTGAAGCACAAGATAACTAACAACATCACTTGAGTAGACAGGAGGCAAACCTGCTCTGGTAATATTAGTACCATTTCCACCAGAGAAAAGAATAAATGGATCCACGCCTATTACTCTTATTTTCTCCAAATATCTGGCTGCTGTTGCTCCTTCAGGAAGTCCCTTAGCGTACACTGAGAGCGCTGACATAGCGAGCAGAGGAAGCCAATGAAAAATACCGCATCAGCTGTACACCACTTCACGGTAGTAAGGAAAGTATCGTCAAAAAGGTCATGTGACGAAAACACTTGTTTTGATACTGCATTGTTCTTCTACAACATTGTGAATTCCGCTCGTATCCATTTGATATTCATTTCCTTTGAAACTGGAGGTAAAGGATTACGTGTAGAGTTCTACCGCTTGGATTAGATACTTGTGACGCGATGGAAAGATATACTATTTGTGTTGTGTTTCTTCTTCTGATCTTGGGTGATACACGCGCTCTATTTCGTAAGAGAGTAACTAGCTTACTACAATGCAGTTGATATTAGCTATGTCTGATGAAAGGGCATAATATTGCTGTAAATTCAGTGACAAGTATATAGCTCTTAAAAAAAATCCTGCATAATTCAGCAATCTTCTAAATGTTGGAAGTAGGGTAGGCTGTTGCACTGATTGAATATTATGTTTTGTGTCTATGAATGCTTTCCTCTCTTCAAGTTACCATAAATAGAAAGTTAGGTACTGTCCAGATTAAAAACATCTTTAGTGTTGTGTTGTCCTTTGTTATGCTATATTTTTATCATCCTTCATCAACATCTTTTAGAAACTACACTAAATCCACCACCTCCTACGTTAGAAGTATGTCCTGGTGAAAATTACACTTTGTCTTGCATAGAAAAGGGAACTGCTCGTATTCTTTGGAACTGGAATGATGTTACTATGAGAGACTATACAGCTGGAATAGATAACAATATTAATACCACAGATCTTTTGTTGAGTGATAACAATATGATGGTGTCAACTCGTCTTCTATTAATTAATTCTTCACAAGTACACTCTCAATTAGAGTTTACATTATTTGAAATTGTTACGTTAGTTAATGTATGGTGCAACCGAGTGATGATAACTATAAAAAGTGGAGGTAAGAGTGCACTATTTTATTTTGTTACTCTATCCTTGTTTAAATACAATTTTTGTAAGAGTTTCTTAGAATTCTCAATTTTATGAATATATTTAACTGTCTCAACATAAGGTGTAAGCTCACAAATGTTTAACTTTATATACAGAATGCTCAACTATTCGAGAAAACTTCAGAATTTCGGGACTTCATGTATTATTAAACTCATCAATTTTAACTTTTGAATGGGAAGTATTTCCTGCATGTTTCATCTCAGCTGTTATAAATAATAATAATTTCAGTCGAGATATCGATAATGGAAGACCTCTGGAGCTTGAGTCACCAAATGAACATCACAACATCGACTTAATGCTTCCATGTAACAACGATCTATTTACAAGAATCAATATTACTGAAGTTTCCAATACTACAAGGTTTATGACAATAAATATTGCAACAATGCATTTAGCAAAAGGTGAAAACATTCATGTAATCAGTGCACAACATAATTCAGATACTCAATACTATGAATGGATTTGGCCTAAGAAAAGTTCAGGTAATTTGCAAACATGTACCAATAATGAGATAGTGAAGAGTGAAAGGAAAATCCTACAATATGTGTATTAAAATGAACTCAAGATATGTAGTATATTACCAAGCACAACATCATGGTAAATTTATTTGAACTTAAAAGATTAGGTCCTGTGGTAGGTGAACTGGGAGATGATCAGAGACGAGTAGAAGGAAGGTGCCACCAGAGTTCTGGCAGGCTGATTTTGGTCCCAGCCTCAGGTTATTAGGCCTCAGAGGAGTTGTTGGACACAGCACTTAGTGTATGTTGCAATACTATAACCAGAACTGAGTAACAGAAGTGAAGACAGCCAGAATTTTATTCAACTGACTGAATGTGGCGTGAATGATCCAGAACATAAAGTGGTGTATAAAGGGACTAGGGAGTGAAAGGAATTAACATAAATGCATTAGTTACAGCATTCACCACAAGTCCAGTTAAAAACAAAACAAAAACTTTTTTTTTTGTAAAAGACTCAAAAGCCTTCTCTCATGGGAGTCTCAACATAGTGTCATGGAGTATTTGTTCACATTCTACTATTGCATAGAAGAATACCTTCAATTGTCAGTTTCTGATCCATGTCAAAGTTAGTCATCTAAATTAACATCTAATATCAGTTTAGATGAGGAATTTGACATGGATCAGGAAAAATAATAAAAAAATAAATTACAATAAAATGGTGGCAACTTATCATTTTTATTTTTTGTGACAATATTTGGGCCATCACTCAGGAATGTAAAATTGGATTGTAAGGAAATTATTATTACTGAATGAAAATTATTTTGCTGCATCATAATAAATGATTTATTATTGTAATGAAGATTATTATATTGACTAATATTATATTTACATAATATTATGAAAAATTAAATTTAGATTTCTTTATTCAGAACACAATATAATGACATATTAGGACTGTTTCTATGCATTAAAGTATTTAGCTAGTTTTCTCAGAATATTTTACTCAGTTGTTCTTAATCAAGATAGAGCTGATTTTGTCTGAGAGATAATGTAGTAGAGGCTGGAGATAATCTCTGATGTGGGGTTATAGAACTTAATTTTTATCCTCAAGTATTATACTTTATAACATCTCAAATGAATTTTCATTTCTCCAAACCAACCAAAAACCAAAAAAATCATCTTTCAGTTTCATTGTCGTATATTGTATCAAAAAATTACAAAAAATGCATATTACAGATGGGGATTATTGGACGGGTGAAATTTGATTATAAGTTTCCTGGTTTTAAAGATAACTTCTGCACCATTTCCTTTGAAAATTTAAGTGATACATTATTATTGAGTATTTTGTTGAGTAGATTGAGGTTGAAAACAAAGTTCCAGCGGAAGCTAATCCTTTAATAAGTGAACGATACGGTTAGCCACAATTGCAAAAGACTTTTTTTTAAAGCTGGCCTACTATTAGCGAGTGATAGCACGGGTAACCTGTGCTATTAGGGGTCATTCGAACATAGCTAACCCCTTTTTTGTATTGTGAAGTAGGCATTCTATCCAGCATAGTGTTGTTCAAGAGAGTGCACAGGGATACTAAATGCCAGAAGGGAGGATACTAAATGCCAGAAGGGAGGATACT
>WLWI01004289.1_pt1 | contig 12086 bp, 10 predicted proteins | sample 6701501 | NCBI WGS metagenome assembly WLWI01 (sample SAMN12718690, study PRJNA515312) | sponge metagenome | isolation source: marine sponge | host: Mycale hentscheli | place: New Zealand: South Island, Marlborough, Capsize Point | collected 2014-11-01
GGGGGGGGGGGGGGGGGGGGGGGGGGGGGGGGGGGGGGGGGGGGGGGGGGGGGGGGGGGGGGGGGGGGGGGGGGGGGGGGGGGGGGGGGGGGGGGGGGGTGTCTGAAGGCCAACAGCCTTCTGTAAGAATACAAGAAATAGTATAGGTCAGTATCCCAAATTATAATTAGTGCAGTAATATTAATGTCATAATCTATGCACTACTTGCACTTACCTAGACCCTAGTAGAGGAGTTGTTGGTGGAGTAAGAAGTGGAGGATGTAAATCCCTCAAACACTTCTTGATCAATAGATTCCACCAGATGTGGGGCAACGACTGTAACTTTGGCAGGCTGGGAGGTGAAGTCAACATCAAAATTACTGCTGTCACCATTATGCAGCTGTAAAAATAAACAACTAATAATAATGCAGCTATACACCCAAGCCTTATTAAGTAATAGTTGCCTGCATATTGTTTACAGTAGCATACAAAATACTAGTACTCTTATGTAATCTGCTATTATAATACTGCTGCTACAGTATTGGCAGAAGTTATAGATATTAAGTGACAAATATTTTAGCATACATATTGACCTACCTAGTATTATTATGTGTCACTAAAGAAGTTTTATCCTCATCTACTCATATATAGTATGTCCAATAAAACATTCTTGACATAAACTTACCACTTGTGGTTTGAATGGAGGTTCCATTTGCTTCTTGTCCAACTTATCCCAGTCTATCTCCCAGAAAAATGGGTGGTTTCTAATGGGATTTTCCATTTCCATACACCCAAGCCTTTTACTAGGATTTCTGTTCAAAAGCTGCATGAATAAATAAAATCCAAGTTTATAATAATACCAGAAAAGTAACAAAAATAAACTTACAGCATTCAAGAAGGTGATGACCCGCATGCTGGTATTTTTTGGGATGCTCACTTTGGATGTGAGGATAGACTGGACCACTTCCTGTTCATTCATTCCATAGAAGGGCAGCTATTGCACATGAGTATCACAATACGTTGTTTTATACACATGTACAATATACAAATCCCCAGACATGAAGGCTAAGCCCTAATGGCAAGGGTTCGTGAATTATGATAAAAACCAATTTTAGAACTATTTTATAGCCCATGGAAATGCGGCAGATTTTTCTTAGTAACCATTATCAAGAATGGATGTGAGCTGAAAATATGAGACTTCCGATTATTCTACTTCTTTACATTAGCTATCAAAAGCCAAAACACACATACACAGCACAATGAACAAACAGGAGTCATAGGATTAGAGTATTAGCAATACAAAATTTTACATTAGTTTAAGTTTAGGTATTATTTAAATGATTTATAATTGCCTTATACTATAAATATCCATAAAGCTCAAAAATAAATTTATGACCACACTAAATAACAAATTAGTAAAGTGTGTTGGGTGATTATAAACAGATCTCTGCTGTATTTGTATTTCTCTTTGGTCATTTTCTATAACTTTTGATAGTTGCTTTGAACTATAAAATAACGTTTTTCCTTCAATATTTTTTAACAATCTTCTATAGTCTTATTTGAATGAAATTACTGTAACATGCAGTTAAAATTGGCCCATCAGAAAAAAAAATTCAATTATAGCAGCTAACAATTGCCATAGAAAAAAAAAATTATGACTACTCACCACCCCAAATAGCATTTCATAGCACAAGACACCAAAAGACCACCAGTCAACTGCAAATGAGTAGCTCTCTCTTTTGATGACCTAAGGAAACAACAAAACCTTATAAATTTGAAGTATTGTATGCATAAATTATTATAATAGTATGTGATTCAATATGATTAACGCTGCATTTGAAGTTATAGTAGAAGTTTATTGGCAAGCGATCGAAGTGAGCGAGATACTATACAGTGGGGACAAAGTGAGAAATTGGACAAATGTATGTAATTTTGTACATTGACCCTTGCATTTTTGTGTTTGCTTGGTGGTCACCCTATCCCCATATTCCACCCATATTGCACTAAATGGAACCCTTTTATTTACCTATCTTTTACCCATATCATCAATTGTTTACCACTTTGAATCAGGTTGTATCTGACATACCTGTATTTTTGCAGGCACAGTTATGTCCTACAAACTTAGGAGTTCATTTTCTATTTGAATTAGTGATGATGGTAATTTATCTTGGCTAATGCTCTGTTTGTTATAGTTATAGCCCAACGCAACAGTATTGTTCTTACTTGAAAATCCATTACCTTATAATCAAGTCACAAAAGTAAGTCTTGTGTTGATGTAGCCAGTCAACAAGTGTGTGTGAGAGTGTAGAGTGTTACAGATAATTCCTTAAAGAATACCACATTATAAACTGCTGCCTTTATACACCTTCTTCGGCCACTGCTGTAGTAAGCAAGTCAGTGCTGAGATAATTCCTTAGAAATTCATGTTTTGTTGTTGTTGTTTTTTTTGGGTTGGTTTGTTTTTTCAGGTCAAATAATTGTGGGTCACTATGGCATTGAAGTCCTTTACCACATATCAAATAAAAACTCAGCTGTTTTAAGTAGCTGGAGTGCTTTTTGTCAGGAACATGGTCATTTAGATGAAGCTATCACTACTATACTCAATGGTTACATAGCTACTTGTAGCTATTTAAGGCAAAATAGACTGAATCATGCCTTCTAAAAACTAGATGAACAGGATCTATAACATTAACTTCAGGCAAACTAATTGAACATAGCCTTACGGTCACTTCTGTATACAGAGCTTCCAGCTTAAAGAGTGGAAACCTGAGAGATTTTGTCAGTGCTACTTAGTCCACTATAATTTATAAAGTATATAAAATAAATACTTTAAACTTGGAAGAGATAATAAGAGGAACAAAAAGATTCAATATTGTAGACTATCCCATGGCCCGGCAAAACCTACTTATAGAAAAATAATACCATGAATATCACATCAACCTTCCCACAAAATAATTTTGTGGTTAATTGATTATTGTGGTGAGAGGAACTTGAAGTTCACGTTCATCAGAAATAGTGAATTTAAAAGTTTTTAAGCCAGTAAATAAGCAAATATTAATATGAATCTTTCCAAGTTTGCAAACTGGTGATATATTAGCTAAAGTTTTATTGTATAATGAACTTCTATTTAGTGAAAATTTGCCAATTTATGAAAAATGTGTTTAAGCCAGAAAAAGAGCAAATATTGATATGAAGGTCTAAATTTTTGGCATGACATAGTCATTATGTCAATATTATTATATAAAAATTTCATAATTTGATCTCAAATTTTGAGTCAATTGCAGCTTTTTGTCAAAAAATTTACTTGTGTATGTTACAGGTCATCAATTTGTGACATTAACCAATATTTTAGGAGTGCTGTAAACGTAAACATGACGTTATGCAATGTGCATGCACAAAACAGTCAGCCCATGGGGTAACTACAGCCCTGTTCGGCACCACTTTACCGCCAGGCTAAATGTGGCATCTAACGAGTTCGAGTTGTTAGCAACTTTTTTTCTCAGGCGAGAGGGATTCTTTTGTATGGTTGTGACAGTCGCCCGGGGTTGGCCTTCACGTGCATTTTAGAGGCGGGGAATCTCTACGACCCCAATTGCGTTGCTCTGATGGTGACTGCAACCCAAATGCTTGGTCATCTAGCTCGGGAAGCGGCACAAACGTTGGCTCCTCTCCTCAGGGCTGGATTCCAGGCAAACGGGTAAGTAAATGTGCTGCATTCTGTTGTGACACAGCTACAAAATGCCTTCCACTCAAGGTTTTTATACCTATTGTACAACAACACTATAGCGTACAAATTCAATCATCTCCAAACATTTTTTTTTTTTGGCAGGCAAGTTATCTCGAAATCCTTCACCCAATTGGGCTACTCTGGATCCTATGGAAATAGAGTGTGCTCAATCAGGGTGACTATCTGTGGCTACTAGAGTCGGGTAGGAGAGGTAATGAGTGCTCTGTGTTGTACTAACTTGACATACAGTTGTGCAACATTACCAGACAATCACACTGACGTCAACTCAAGCACCAAAGACATAGAAGAAAACAGAGAACTTGTTGATACGTACTGTAACAAAGACCACAGTCACACACAGACATAACAGTGAACATACTAACAGTGACAATAATAACTCCCAATACTCTAGCCCCTTTCAACAAGATTGCCCCTAGACAATTTCAGACTTCGACAGTGACTCTCACCATACATTTGACGAAGCTGAACATGACTCTGACAGAACAATGCCTATAACTTCAATGCCAGACAATCCCAAACAGAAGATTTTAATATGACACCATCATTACATAAATACATAGACGACTGTGAGCAAAATCAAATCCCATGTGACTTACAACATACAGTTAGTCAACATTGACGGTACTGAGACACAACCATCAACATTAACTATAGACTGTAACTCAACTGATTTAAATACAACTCCACTATTACAACAGCAACAATCACCAGACACCACACACAAAACTCAAACAATACATCAACAAAAATGTCACATGCAGATACATAAACGAAACAAAAGGCACATGCGAGTACTACGACGAAAGAAAAACTTGTGTCCGACAACATAACTAATACAGCTAGACTACCTGACATAACGAGTGCAACATAAAGCATTATATTACCAGTCCTCTCCATACGTGAGCTACCAAATACATTTACCATCACAACCTCAAGTTGTAGAAGATTACCACTTCCACTGATCACATGCTGATGATCATAAGCAACAGAGGTTAGTACCCTAGCTAACAACTCGAAAAGTGAAATCTTTTGGTTGGTGGTGGCTCTGAAAAGAGCCTGTTGAAAGAAATTTAAATAAAAGAATATGATTGTGCTGCATGCCCTACATTACTCCTTTCACTCTCCTGTGTGATTTGTAATTTTTAATCACTTCACAGGTATGACCTTCGTCATAGGCTTGTTCGTGATCTCTACACTTCGCAAAGAAACACCCAATACTCTCACAGGTTACAAGGGAGAGTGTGACTCAGGTACAATCTTCCTTAGTCTGGTGATGGTCCTGTTGGCATAACTTCTGGTATGCTTCTTGCACTGACACCACACATGCTCGATAGGGTTCAGCTCACAATGGAACTTGGAGAGAAAGACACATAGATGCCCTCGACTGTGAACTTCCTTTTCAAGGATGGTGGTGCAATCTTGGAAATCCTGCCAAAATTTAAAAAAAGTAAGAGCATTTTAAAAACAATAATGTACATCTTTAAAAATTATTAATTGCATTTTCTAATTGAGCTATTGAAATCGCATGCTTTCATGTTAAATTATGAACTGCAATTTTTGTATTCATGTGTTTTTTACTTGCCTTAAACTTTAGAAGTTCTTCCTTCATTTTGGAATCATTCATGCCCTTGGTGTCAATCCCTCCCTCATCCAACACAGTCTTCATCCCCTTCTGCAGTCCATCTTCAGTCACCATCTTCTGCACCTGTCCACTCCACATTGTGTCCTGCATGAATGGCTGCTTCCCTCCATCCTGCACATTCATTCGCTCAATGTTGAGAGCATTTTCAGGTCTCTTTGAATGTGATGGTGCGTTATCAAACACAAAAAGACCTTGGCAGGGGGGATACTTCATCTCAAACAAGGTAATTGCCTTGTGAGTTTGCAGAATAGATACCATTACATACTTATCTGTAAGTACCTTAAATATAAATACTATATTTTATGATTAATACTATTACTATTACTATTATTAATACTATTACTATTACTTATATTATTACTATTACCTTTATTATTACTATTATTATTACTATTATTATTAATACTATTACTATTACTATTATTATTACTATTATTACTATTATTATTACTATTATTATTACTATTGTTGTTGTTATTATTATTATTATTATTACAACTATTAATACTATTATTATCTTAATTTCAGAATTTTTTTCAGACCTGTGAAATCAAGTGATCATTGGTGAAGTAGCCATCTGTCTTGTATTCCAGAAAAATGGTACACCTCTCATTGTTACTCTCCAGCATGCCACCAACTTCTTCCACGAAATCAGAGACCATGATAGCCTGCCCAAGGGACTTCTGTTTGAGCACTTGCTTGGTTCCATCTGTCCAGTGAGATGACTGGTCCGCATTGGCATAAAAAGTTCATTCATCATGGAAGACTCTGATTGGCTGGGTCAGGAGATGGAGAGTTATATGTCCACATCCTACTTTCCAGAGATTTCAGCCTGTTAAGATAGAGCTTCCTGTCAGCAACAACATCTGATCATTCGTGCCCATCAAAATATATGCCCTTGGAATGGTACTGATATGAAAACCCAAGTTCATGCAGCCAAATACATGTAGAGACAGTTGACTTGCACACATCTACTTGGTGGTGATCTTTGAGCCAGCCTACAATATCATTCAAAGTGAGATTAGGACGTCCCCTCATGATTGCTGTGTCACACACAAACTTCTGAACTTCAGCCATGAAATTTTCATCAAAGGTCAAAGATGCTCACTTTGGATGCTTTCCTCTTCCTGACTCTAACTCAAGCTGTATCCGCTCATCTGTTGTTTCATCAATAGAAGATATCAGGGAAAAGAAGTCAACGTAGATATCTGCTGCCCACATATGGATCACTTTCCGACAGAATCCAAGTGGCTTTTGAGGCCAACTTGCACGACTCTGTGGTGATGTCCATCTCAGCAGTCATACCAGCTCCAACTATTTGAAGAGCTATAGCTTTCTGTATAACCAAAGTTGTGTTTCTTTCCACAAAAGATTGTAAACTGTGCAATCCTTGTGAAATCACGTGTGGACTCTCTTTCACTAATAGCTTCAAATAGTTATTTCTGGGTGAGGGGGACCGGGACGGGCAAAGCTGTCTGTGTCTAAAAGTATATAAGGAAGATGGGGAGGGGGAGGAGGATAGTGAGTGTGAGGAGGAAAAAGAACGAGAGGAAGATGGGGAGGAGGATAAAGAATGAGAGGAAGACAGGGAGGAGGATAAAGAATGAGAGGAAGACAGGGAGGAGGATAAGTAATGAGAGGAAGACAGGGAGGAGGATAAAGAATGAGAGGAAGACAGGGAGGAGGATAAGTAATGAGAGGAAGACAGGGAGGAGGATAAAGAATGAGAGGAAGATGGGGAGGAGGATAAAGAATGAGTGGAAGATAGAGAGAGTGAGGAGGGTAAAGAATGAGAGGAAGATAGAGAGTGTGAGGATAAAGAATGAGAGGAAGATAGAGAGTGTGAGGATAAAGAATGAGAGGAAGATAGAGAGTGTGAGGAAGATAGAGAGTGTGAGGATAAAGAATGAGAGGAAGATAGAGAGTGTGAGGAAGATAGAGAGTGTGAGGTGGATATAGCTGGTGAAATAGATGGAGAATGTGAGGATGCACTTAAAGAGCTAAAAAGTGGAGGTGAAAGAGATACATATCTTCCTCTGGGAGCCTTTAGTTTCATGCAGTCTTTCATTTTTTTTAACTGCTGTAGAAGAGGAGGCTCTCTTAGACTCTACAGGAATGTTAGAGGATATCTCCAGAACTTCCACCTGATTTCGTTGTCGCTTGCTCGCGTGACTAACCGTAGGTAACCCTGCTTTGGAAGCCATACTATATAGCGAGTTAGCCCGCCAAGTGAAAATGGAAAATCCGATTATGCTAGGGTAATTCCCTTCAGGTCGCGCAAGCGCAAAGTTGAACCCAGTCCTTTACGTCGTGTAACGAATTACCGCATAATTTCTGACGTCAAATAAAATGGCAAAAAATGTATTGTAGTACGAGAGAGGCGCATTTTTCCACCTTCCCATGGTTAAATAACTGTTTAAATATATCAGGAATCTTTTAAATCAGACGAAAATGGTATGCCTATTATAAAGAGCTGTATTGGTCAATCTCATGGAATCAAAGTTTCCACTCAGCTGGAAGCACTGTACATATTGTAATCAACTTTTATCAGATTTTACCTTGTGTGAATTACTTGTGCACAATTGGATCACTCGTCATTTATGCTGAAGCACACCACTAGTCGCCACATGGTGATGCCATAAAAATATTACTACAGAATTTTCAGTACATATAAAAATGCATAACACAACAGATTTTTCTATCTTCTGTCATGTTTTTCAAATAACACTTTCTTAATAGTAGAATATATTATACTAGCAAGTACCCCGCCACATAGTGGCGCTTGACGTATTGCAAAGTAAGAATGCAGTAGCACAAGCTATCTTACTCAGTTATCATTCTCTACCATTGGTTAAGGTTACATAAGTTCCCTCTCCTACTCTCTTTTTTCTGAACTATCTGAGCTATTCTTCTACCCACCTCTCTTAACTTCAGCTCTTTTTCTTGAGTCATGGAGCCCCCTTTTACTTTGTCTATCTCTCCTGCTTCAGAATTTCTGTCCTGAGAAACCGTACTTTAGCCTTTTTTTTGAAAACTAACCCCCCCCCCGCCTTTTCTCGTCGATTCCACCCGCTTTTTAGTTATAATTAATCGCTCGCCTTTTTGCCTTCTCTTCCCTTCCATTTTAAAACTACACCCCTTACCTCGCCGATTCCATCCGCTTTTCAGTTACTATTAATAGCTTTTTACCTTCTCTTCCGTACTTTCGCCTTCCTTTTTGAAACCTACGCCGCCTTCCATCGTCAATTGCACCCGCTTTTTAGAAGTAACCAGCACGTTCTATTCTACTGATTGTGGCAATACTTTACCTACCATAAATGAACGATGCTATACCGAACCATACAAAGCTCATGAATTATTCATGAATACACACACAGTCGTTGTCGTTACTGACACACAAGCATATTATTATATAGATGAATGTATATTGCTATGGCAACTGTACCTCAGGTGCCATGCACTCCACAGTGCCCGCATAGCCATTTGAAGTAGTCACTCCTGGAATGATATTCTCATAGCACACACCAAAGTCAGCCAATACACAATGACCCTTAGCATCCAGCAAAACATTCTCAGACTTCAAATCCCTGAAACAAATCCATTACAAAGTTTTAATTAAAGTATGGATTGAAGATTTTGACCAACTCAGGATTTAAAAGTCTTTAATTGTAACAATAAATTTAGTTTACCTATAAATGATTCCATGTTTGTGGAGAAACTGCAATGCTGCTGATATTTCTGCCGCATAAAATCTGTGCAAACAGTGAAGTAGTTTGATTTATGTGACAGTTTACATTACATTAACTAACATTACCTTGCCCTCTCAAGACCTACTCCCAAACCATTACTACAATGGAAGAAGAGGTCACCACCACTCAGGTAGTCCATAGCAAAGAATAAGTGACTCTGTTGAATAATAGTAAAATATGTAAACACTTAGAAAATAAAATACAGCAGGATAAATACAATAGAAATGTACTAGACAGGCAGACAGACAGACAGACAGGCAGACAGGCAGGCAGACAGACAGCAGAAAGACAGACAGACAGACAGACAGACAGACACACAGACAGGCAGTTAGACAGCAGAAAGACTGACAAATAGAAAGACAGCAGACAGACATACACTCAGATGGACAGACAGAAAGCAGAAAGACCGACAGACAAACCACTATTTTGTAAATATCTCTAGCATCTCTAGCAATATTTAAAAGAGGAATGACAATTTAAAATTGTGAGGGTAATCACAATGAAAAAATGTACAAACTTACTGGACTGTCAAATGTGGAATGCAGTGTAGGGAGGTAAGGGAAAGTTGAGCCAAGAGATAGGACTCTCTTCTCCACAAAAGTTTCTGCCACCATATCACGATTCAACACGTAAGTCTTTTTCAGAGCCTTTATTGCCAAAAATTGTTGAGTTTCAGTTTCCTTAGCCAAGAAAACCTGCAAGTTATGTAAACATAATATACTAATTGTGAATTGTCACAGCATCTTATTTACACTAGTGATGTGCTTGAGCAAAATGTCATGAGCCATTGAGCCATTATGCACAAACAACAAGGTAGAATCTGATAAGTTACAAAATTTGTATGCAAAAATAGGCTACATATTTAGTTGCCTGAAGCTTACTTCAATATTCCAAAGTAGTGGTATAGCTATTGTAGTAAGAAATGACTATCTAAATGATCAATAAAATGCACTTCAACTAATAAAAAGCAGAGTTTTGAAACTGCCTGTGGTAAGGGGTTTCAATGACACAGCTAACCACACGCTGCAACTGACTGTTCGTCTAAATTAAGTCTTGCTTACTGTTGTAGAAAAAGTTGTGTAAAGGCAGACAATATCTATTTAATGATTACTATGCTAAGCAGTTACTGTAACACACAACACTTTTACATGCACGTATTCACTGGATATATCAACACAAGACTTACATTTTTTACTTGAGTAATGGACAAGGAATACTTCAAATATGAGCAATTCTGTTATTAGAGCGTATAGCTACGACAAACAGCGCATTAATAAAGGTAACTTACAATTGCCACTAATTCATAGAGAAAATGAATTCCATAAGTTTTTAAGTCTTAACTTCTTAACTGCTTCCGCCAAAATTTCATGGGTAAATCTGAGTTCCCTAAATAATACAGGTAAAGATCGCTAAAAGGAAGGACTCCACTTAGTGCGAGTGATAAGGGGACGGGTAGACCTTCCAGCGAACACAAAAACGCGACGATCAAAGTACAAAATGACATACGCATGTCTAGCGAGCGAGACACTTACAGGGGTAACACAATTGAAAATCGGGGATGTTTGTTTATTTATTGGCAGCGAGCGTAGTGAGCGAGACACTTACAGGGGTAACACAATCGAAAATGGGAATGTTTATTGGCGAGCGAGCGAAGCGAGCGAGACACTCTCAGGGGTAACGCAATCGAGATTTCGCTATATTTATTTATTTATTGGCGAGCGAGCGTAGCGAGCGAGACACTTACAGGGGTAAAAATGAAAAAATCGGGGATGTTTGTTTATTTATATATATGGACGTATGTATGTCATTTTGTACTTTGACCCTCCGTATTTTTGTGTTCGCTCCGCGTTCGACCCCGTCCCAAACTTCACTAAACAGAATCCTCCGGTTTAGCGACCATTACCCGTATCACCTTAGAAATTGAATTGTTTACGGCTTTGAATTGTTTTGCGGGTGCAGTTAAAACTCAAAATCTTATGGGAGCTCCATTTCTATTCGAGTTAGTGGCGGTGGTAAATTAATGTGCTATTTGTCACAGTTATAAGCCCTACTCAACAGTATTTACTTACAAATGCATTGTCCACTAGACGAACCACGAAGGTAAGTCTTGCGTAGGTATGTTCAGTTGTGTGAAAGTATTGTGTGTTACAACTACTATTAAGAATATCACAAAGAAAATTTTAAATAACGTGATTTGATTTTGTTGCTTCTTTTTCAATTCAAACTGTTGCGGATTGAAACCCCTTTACCTCATTCGTAATTTAAAAACTCGTCTTTATTTTAATAGCTTGAGTGTTAGTTGTTAAAATCAAATTTAACAATAGTGTAGTTTAAGGCTCGCTCGCCATTTGTGCTCAAGCACACCACTAGTATATATATATATTTGGACGCATGTATGTCATTTTGTACTTTGACCCTGGCATTTTTGTGTTAGTTCGGTGGTCGACCCTGTCCCAAACTTTATTAAACAGAATTATCTGGTTTAGTGATCATTACCCGCATAACCCTAGAAATTGAATTTTTTATATCGTTTTGAATTCTTTGCGGGTGCAGTTAAAACCTGAAGAGCTACCGGAGTTCCATTTCTATTTGAGTTTGTGGCAGTGGTAAGTCAATGCGCTCTTTGTCATGGTTATAAGCTGTATGCAACAGTATTTACTAGAAAATCCATTGTCCACTAGACTAACCACGGAGGTAAGTCTTGTGTAGGTATGGCCAGTTGTGTGAAAGTATTGTGCTTTATAGCTACTACTTAGCTAAAGAATATCACAAAGAAATTTTTAAATAACGTGTATTGTTTTTTGTTTTTGTTTTCAATTCAAACAGTTGCGGCGAGTAGTGATTTTAATAATTGCCAAACTAGAGGTAAGGCAGAAGACCGCGCAGGTGTACAGACTTTGACAGAGATATATTCTTTGCATAAAATCTCGGCCTTGTGGGCCTTCTAGTGCAATATGAAGTGAATGAC
>WLWI01004291.1_pt1 | contig 12082 bp, 4 predicted proteins | sample 6701501 | NCBI WGS metagenome assembly WLWI01 (sample SAMN12718690, study PRJNA515312) | sponge metagenome | isolation source: marine sponge | host: Mycale hentscheli | place: New Zealand: South Island, Marlborough, Capsize Point | collected 2014-11-01
GAAGATACACACTAAGCAACTATTTTTATCCTAATGGGCAACCCAACCACAGCACTGTGGTGGATGTCACAGTTGATGGGATTAGAGGGCTGAATTTTAAATTCATGCTGGAATTACTAAATTGTCCCCCGGGGTTTGTGTATATTAATACATCTAAATCATGTGAATGTGGCAACACTAAGGAACATGGGTTTTATCAACCGATATTCGAGTGCAGGAAAGACACTTATCAAGCATTAATGGACAAGCAATACTGGGCAGGATACATTCCAGAAGATTCTGAAGATTACAGAGACTTGTACTTTATGCCGTGCTATTCTCCTATTTGCCGGTATAATGCAACACTCTTGGACAATTCCACTCAGAGCCTTTCCAGAACAATCTGTGGAGATGCTCGATCAGGAATTATGTGCGGGAAATGCCATAAGAACTACACAGTGTTCTACCATTCAAAATCTTACAGGTGTTATAAGGACAAATTCTGTAATTACGGTCCACTGTTCTACGTGTTGTCTGAGTTGCTACCAGTGTTGGTGGTATTTGTCTTAATAGTAAAGTATGATTTCACTTTCACTTCAGGCAGTATGGTGGGATTTATTTTCTTCTGTCAGTACCTCGAAGGCACGAACATTTACTCTGGTACTGGTTTATCATACCTGAGGGCTCCTTATGTCTTGTTCTATGGAATATTCAACCTGGATTACTTCTCTATAGAAAAGCTTTCCTTTTGCCTGTGGAAGGATTTTCATATCCAGGAAATAATACTGGTGAAGTATGTGACCATATCATTTGCATTTATTTTGGTTGTTATTCAAATTCTCGTACTGAAAACTAACCTGTTCAGTCGTATCAGCACAAGGTGTAAAGTTGATAATAAAAAGTCCTTCATTCACGGACTCAGTGCTTTCCTGGTAATCTGCTACATTCAAGCTACCAAAACTAGTTTATTACTTTTGAAGCATGTTGTGCCAGAAGGATTGAACGGTGTGCGTGGTCAAGTATACACATATTACGGAGGGCAGCCTTTCTTTCAAGGCAGGCACATCATATACTCAATACTAGCTGTATTTTTTCTCTCTACAATCACTATACTTCCATTGTTAATTCTTCTTCTTCATCCTATTGTTCTACAGTTGCTGTATTTATGTAAGCTTGGAGAACATTGGGTAGTTGTGCGAAGCTTAAATATCATAGGAATACAGAAACTGATGCCATTTTTAGATTGCTTCCAGAGCTGCTATAAGGACAAATGGAGATTCTTTGCTGGATTGTATCTGGCGTACAGAGTTGCTTTGCTGCTATGTTTCATCGTCGCAAAATCCTACACAACTGTACTAAAAGGTATGCAGTTCCTCTTATTATCATTTCTTGGAATCCATTCTGTGATTCAACCGTATAAGAACAAGTGGCATAACATTATAGATTCTCTTGTTTTTACCAACCTGGCTGTCATAAATATGTTGAGTATAATTGTCGAAACCTCTAGTAAGTACAGCAATACACACACAGTGCAGTTCACAGCAGAAGCTATACAAATAGTCCTGTTTTACCTTCCAATGTTAGTCTTCATAGCATATGTCATGCTGAAAATTTATTTCTATTATCGCTCAAAAAGGTCTAATGAAGATAATGCTATGGATGACTTGTTAGAAGATGATAGAATTGTAAATGATGTCCAGTATGAGAGTTTATCTCAGCGATTGACTTCAAACGTATGTGATCACAACACATATTCCATGTAAATATAGCTACTAGCAGCTGTTTTCAACTTTATACAGTCACGTTTGTATTCTTATTGCGTATAGCTATACAGATTGAATGTGTTCACTAGCATGTATTACCACTAATGATTTCATCTAACTTTTTAATTACATTTCAATTTATTGCAAATTATATACTTTAATATAATTAGTGTGGCTACAAATCTTGACATGGTTATGTTCTTACTCTAAATGTGCTGTCACTCCCTCAGAAACTGTCACTTGAGTCAATTAAGCTTACTTGGTTGAATATCTGCGACTGTGAAATGTACCAAGAGAGGTATCAAGCCAGAACCCTGGAAGAGGGAAAATTATATCATTGTTAGCCATATTTGCAAACTGTCAGATAACCTTGATGCTTGTTTGTGTGTGTGTGTGTGTGTTTAGATATTTCACTTACTTGGTTGAATGTCTGCGACTGTGAAATGTACCATGTGTCAAGTATTAATGTAGGTATGGCTGCTAGCAACTACTCTACATTTGATATAAGTGTAATCTGTGTACCCAAGAGAGAAGCAGTTTCAAAGTGAAAATGAAAATGATGATAAGTTGTTGTTAGCCCAGAGAGATATTTGATAAAACAAATGGCAGAGTTTAACAAGTGTGATTAATGTGTTATGTAAACTTCTATTATATACTTTAATTTTTCCTACTGAAAGAATAATTGTCATGAGAAATACTTTTATTTATCAATATCTATATGAAGTTGGAAATATTATGATAAACATCCATTAAGTGTACTAAGCTATATCCCCAAATAACTCTTATATTATGCAATAGAAAAAGTATATTAACATGGGGATCTGCCAGAACCCAAAATTTATTCAGGCAAAAAATTGAGCCATGAAGAGTTTTTGGCTGCTCTCCACTTGTGTTTCTTCCTTGTTTCTACTATCTAATTGTGAAACAGTTCATGTTAATTCCAGAAGCTCCAGTAAGGAATGCAGCATGACAGAGAGGTCAAATTGTCCGACCTTAGATAAGGCTTATGAGAAGGTGAAAGGAAAATCTAATGTAACTTTAATTATTGAAAGTAATACAACAATGAATAAATCCCTTGAATTCAGTGATAAAACAGCAATTACTATAAAGGGAATAAATTCAAGTCGTCTTGTCATCACATGTAATGGTAACTATGGAATGTATTTTGAAAATGTAAACAACGTAATACTGTCAGATTTAGTTCTGACATCATGTATGTTCAACCACAGTGACTACTATTCTGCAGTTATATTCAAGAGCAGTGCAGATATTGCATTTAATAACTTTGATTTTTTCAGCAATAGTGCATCAGGATTAATTCTCTTAAACTGTACTGGAAGAGTTGCATTAAATTCAACTAATTTCGTCTTCAATGGACACAGAATGCACCCTTGCATGCATAAATATGGAGCACTAAACATTGAAAGTCAACATGTGATTGGACATTTTTCTCTTACCGGTTGCCATTTTTTAAACAACATTAATAACGGCTCAAAGTGCAATGAAGATTACTTTCAAGTTGATCACTGGGGAGGGAGTAGTTTAGGGGGCGGAATGCGAGTCATATTTGGAGGAGACTGTAATGGTAGCAAAGTGATTATTAAAGAGTGTAACTTCACTGGGAATATAGCTGGCTATGGAGCCGGACTATATACACAGTATCAGGATTACTGCGAAGGAAATGATATATCGATAGATAGAAGTACTTTTATTCATAATTGGGCCACAAATGGAGGAGGTGGATTAAGTATTAATCTGATATCTAACAATTCAGTTCATTATAACAGAACAAATTCTGTTAATGTGAGTAACACTGACTTCGTTGGGAACAAAGCAGATTATGGCGTTGGCGTGTGGATTACTTCTAAATTTAGTAATGTACCAAGACAAGGAGGTATTCATTTCAGCCACTGTAATTGGAGTGGTAATGTAGCAAAAAAATTAAGTCCTGCCTTAGACATTAGTTCATATGTTACAAAAAACAAAGAAAGACTAGGCCACTTGCCAGTAATTCATTTCCATGATATCAATGTGATTGACAATGTAGTTCAAACTGGTAACCAACTAATGGCTACTCATGACAAAGACTCTGGTGTATTGCTGGTAGCAGAATCAAAAATTGTCTTTAATGGAGTCAACACCTTTACCAACAATTCTCCTTCTGCTTTGCAAGCCGTATCAGGTGAAATTGCCTTGCTTAACGATACTCAAATGATATTCAACAAGAACTCTGGAGTCAATGGAGGTGCTATTGCTCTGTACGGCTACTCCTACATATTATTACATAGCAATGTTACTATGATTTTTTCCAACAACACAGCAACCAGCTTTGGAGGTGGCATTTATCACCATGGGATAGATCAGCACCAACACCTCAATGGATTCAGCTGCTTTATTGAGTATAATGACGACAGCGAAAAAGAAAACGTCAAGTTCTACTTCACAGGAAACAAAGCAAAAATGGGTAAATGGATTTATGCAGAAACTTTCTATACTTGCTTCCACAAATATCATAAGTATCCTCTGTATACTAACCAGAGTATTATTTCCCTTTTCTTAAACATACGGAACATATCTCACAAAAAATTGTACAATGCTGTAACATCATCAGCTAGTAATTTTAGTCTAAGAAGTGCACACCATAATTATGTCATTCCTGGGAAGGAATATGATATTGGATTAAGAGCATTTGATGAATTTAATCAGACAGTCACTCCACTTCTTACTATAACGGTAAAAAAAAAACCCAGCATAATTAGAATTGCCAATCCTTTCACTGCAGATGGAAATATAATTGTACTTGCCCTTGAGAATATTACAGCAAATATTACCGTTACTGCCGTTGGAGTTCGTACCATTTCGTTTACGTTTAATATTACAACACTCATATGCCCCCCAGGGTTTTTTCTAAATAAGAATCATTCCTGTCAGTGTGGAGAAAATATTCAGTACACAGAAATTTTAAGCTGCAATTTGACATCGTATACAGTACAAATGAAGAAATCATACTGGGCTGGGTATATACCTAAAAGCCCAGGGAAATATTCTAGTAAAGATTTATATTTTGCTCCATGCATGAGGCCACTTTGTAACTCAACTTCATCTCTGCCTAGTGATGCCAGTGCGCTTAATGAGTATGTGTGTGGTGCAAATCGCAAAGGGATAATGTGTGGAATGTGTAAAACTGGCAGTTGCATCCATTTTCACTCTAATTCTCACATATGTGGATCCAAGAAATATCATCACTATGGATTGTTCTTCTTCTTCTTGTCAGAGATTGTCCCGATAACTATATTTTATCTTATAGTGGTTGTTTTTGACATCACATTCACGACAGGAAATTTCGTGGGATTTTTATTTTTTAGCCAAAATTACGACCAGTTAACAATAAAGTCAAATGATCCTTCATTGTCATATTTAGAGATCCCATATAAGCTTTTCTATGGTATATTTAATCTTGAGTACTTCAATATTGACAGTTTATCTTACTGCTTATGGAAAAACATGAAAATGCAAGATGTCATCGCAGTCAAATATGTCTCGTTGTTGTATTCACTAATTCTTGTAATTCTAACAATCATGGCAATAAAAAGTGGACGATGCAATACGGTGCTCAAATTAAGGAGCCAGTTTACCAGGAAGTATTCTTATGTGCATGGTTTGTCCGCATTTCTGGCCATTAGTCATATACAGTGTACAAAAACAAGTTTCCTAATACTGAGAAGAGTACAGCTACAAGGATGGGATGGTTATAATGAAACTTACTATACTTATTATGGAGGTGTGCAGTATGGGAGAGATAACCATTTGATCTATTTAGTACTAGCTATATTTGTGTTGATCACAGTAAGCATCATTCCTACAATAATTCTTCTTGTTCATCCACTTGTTCTTCAAATACTGGCTCTGTGTAATTTGAGTGAGCATTGGATAGTTCTAAATCTTCTTAGACTGTTTCAAGTTCGAAAATTAATCCCCTTCCTTGATTGTTTTCAAAGTTGTTATAAAGACAGATACAGGTTCTTTGCAGGTGTTTACTACTTGTATAGAACCTCGCTCCTGATTTGCTTTGCTACAACGAACTCAATACTGGAACTCTTCCTTTATGCACAAGTTCTCCTATTGTTGTTCTTAGGAGTTAATGCTCTGGTAAATCCATGCAAGAAGAAATCACACAATCGCTTGAATGCTTTAGTTTTCTTTAATTTATGTTTGATAAACATGCTCAGTGTTCTTCAGCAGAGCTATTCTGATGATATTAATATTTTGTACTTTCAAATACCACAAATGATTTTCATCAGCCTGCCAATGAGTGCAGGTATTATTTGGTTTATCAACACTTTATATGGTTACTTTAAAAGTAAAGGATACGGAGAAGTTGAGTCCAGCTTGGATTGTGACTCACTACTACAAGGACGGCAAGAAGATTATCAAAGTCTGCTCGACCCACAAAGCAGTTTGTTTGAACGAGAACTCAATAGCGCTAGTCATATTCAATAATATAATTACTTTCGGCCATTTAGTTGAAAGAGTGTGCATTTAAAAATCCAACTCAATAATACATAGTGAACATTATGAGATTCCATTAATTGATTTAGTCACTTTTCAATTATCAAACCCACAGTGAATTACTTATTATAGTTGTTGTTTTTGTAGTGCACTATATATTGATATATTTATACTTACTTTCGCAGTGGTGTAGGAAGATGTTCGGCACGGGTGGGCTCAAAGAATATGCGTTTTGTGGTTTACAGGTATTCATGTGAGAAATCACATTTTTAGAATGTGCCCAAATAATTAATATTAAGAAAGTACAAAATGAAATGTACACTGATATAGGGGAATCAATAGTCTTCTGGTTCACACTCATACCCCAATTTGAACAATACAGTACACTGTAAAAATTATAGTGTGAAAACCCATCAAATTCACACCAAACTGGCAGTGTGCTACAGTGTATCTTTCACACTTCCCGCCTAGTGTGGATGCACACTTAGCGTGAAATTCATACTAAAGGGAATAGCATGGACCTTTTGCCAAACATTAATTATATTCATGGAGGTGTGCACATCACCATATTTTGGTGTGACTATTGTTACAAGAAGTGATTCACACTTAATTTGGTGTGAATTACACACCTTTTGGTTAACAGTGTCGGTTGACCCCCTACTTTGTGATGGAAAAGTGTATGTTGATTGTTCGTATGTGAAATAAATATCATTGTTAGCATGACCAATTTTACTGAGCACAAGTATCGTCAACCTGGCCAATACTACTTCTAAGTAAAACAAAATCTATTATCAGGAGACCCTTTTAGTGGTTCAGCAAGTAGATTAGTTAAGGATGTAGTTACACTATTACAGTAAACTGGCCCAGAAGTCTTGGTATGGAATGTTTTAATATTATTGTGATGTAACTGGAAAATGAAGGTGGATTTCACACACATGAGAAGAGTAGCTAGTTTTGTTTTGTAAGAATGTTGGTATATTGCTTTTCAGCATGCTCAGAAAAAATACAGATTACATCCAGAACATGCATGAGGTTTCTAGCCAGGCAGGGATAGCTCTAAGCGATCATGATGGAAGTGACAATAATAACTGACCTGCCATAAACCTGATGCTGTGAAACAACACGAGTATTTAGTGCTATAGTTTTTAGTAGATATTCAATTTTATAATTTCCAATTCCTGTTTATATGAAATTACCTTCCTATGGCCGTGTCTATAGAATAAGGTTTCCAGCTTTCCAGGGTTTCATACAGGATATTTTTCTGGGGAGGGGGGGGGGGGGGGGGGGGGGGGGGGGGGGGGAAGAGTTTAGGAAGGAGGTGGGGGCCACACATTTGTTTGACCACACCCACATTTTGCTGAAACCACACCCATTTGATTAAAAATTATCTCAGGTCTAGAATTAGTTGACATCAAAACTAAGCATATTGCAATATCGAAGTACCTCAATTAACTGAAGTTAACTTTCACCAAATATTAGATTATACAAACAACAAAATCACAGAGTACCATTATAAATCATAACCACCAGAATACCATTAAGTAGTAAATATTAATAGTAAATATTATTAATTTATTTCATGAAATTCTGGGGGGAGGGGGGGAAATCCCAGGGCGCCCGTACTTCAGTATGAAACCCTGTCCGGGGGTTCTTTACTCTCCCAGGGTTCTCCACATTCCTAGGGTTCTCCACTCTCTCAGAGGGTTCCCCACTCTCCTAGGGTTCTCCACACTCTAGGGTTCTCCACTCTCTCAGAGGGTTCTCCACTCTCCTAGGGTTCTCCACACTCCTAGGGTTCTCCACTCTCTCAGAGGGTTCTCCACTCTCCTAGGGTTCTCCACACTCCTAGGGTTCTCCACTCTCTCAGAGGGTTCTCCACTCTCTCAGAGGGTTCTCCACTCTCCTAGGGTTCTCCACTCTCTCAGAGGGTTCTCCACTCTCCTAGGGTTCTCCACACTCCTAGGGTTCTCCACTCTCTCAGAGGGTTCTCCACTCTCCTAGGGTTCTCCACTCACTCAGAGGGTTCTCCACTCTCCCATGGTTCCCCACACTCCACTCCCATAGGTTTCCAGCTTTCCGGTTCTTTACTCTCCCAGGGATCTCCACTCTCCCAAGGTTCTAATCTCTCATGAACACTCCACCATCTACTCTCCTGTGGATCTTCCACTCTCCCATTTTTCACCTACTTTCTTCATGAACCTACCACTCTCTCTCTCCCCACAAACCCTACTTCACTCTCTCATGGACCTTTATGAACTCTCACACTCTCCCATGAATGAACCCTCCATTCTCCCCCTCCTATCTTCTATAAACCGTCTCCTCCACTGTCCCCACTCTCATAGAGGCAGAAGAGGCCAGTGCCTCCTCAAAAATTTTCAACATGGGTTTGAGAAATTCTTTATTCTGCCTTACGAATTAGTCTGAAATTCCTTCACAGTATTTATTGTTGCTTGTTGCAACGAATGAAAAACTTCTTAAGAAGAGGAGTTCAACACAATCTAGCTAGCTAGATGTAACAGCCACAATATCTCCAACTACTAGTACTTGGGAATCTCCTCCAAGATTTTTAGTGCTCACTTCATGTATTTGGAAAGCTTGAAGGGTATAGGTGGACAAGCTGAGTTGACTTTTCTTAGAAGAGGAAAGAAAAATAAATTACAGTTGTAGCCATAGCTTAGCTGAAGTTGCATGTTCCTTAGCTACTCGCCAGGACATATCCATTTAGCTGAGACAGGCAGCCCTGGGAAGCAGCCAGCTATAGGTCACTGCTACTCATTTTGTGTAAAATCGTTTTAGTTCATTGCGTCTTTGATGAGACTAAGTTGTTTGGGGGTCTACAAGTTTGCGAAGCCGACCCTTTACCTTCCTTTAATTTGTGTGAGGAGAAAGGGGTTTCTTGTCGCCAACATAACTAGGCTGTTCAGTGCCATAGTGCAAGTTGTGTTTGAACCATCAGCAAACTAGGAGATTTTGGGTAATTTCCCAGAGGATGTGGTATAATTAACATTTTAGCGACTCATTTTCGCTCCTGCTTCATGAATGGTATTAACATGCTCGCATACTTTAACTTGTTAGACCACTTCACCCACTCGTTACCTAGTTGGGCGGAGCCCGACCTCTGCTGAAGGGAGAGGTCGGGTAACAAGCCTATACCCGGGTTTGTTCCCTGCTGCAAAGTACGTTGCAGTCCAATCAGATTGCAGTGTGGTTAAATGCTAAGGGAATGGGTGGGCGGACAGGAATACGCCTACGCAGAAATATACGTACACACAAGGAGCAAGAAATGTGCGTGGGTGAAAAGAATGGCCACAAATTGTAAATCCCACACAATCGGTTCATGACGTCATGATTAGCTGACTCAGCAGGAACAAACCGGGGTATAGGCTTGTTACCCGACCTCTCCCTTCAGCAGAGGTCGGGCTCCGCCCAACTACTCGTTACCAGCCCTCTAGTGTCCTCTTCCCAGTCCAATTGGCTGGCGGAAGCTGCACAATTTGCTCAATGTCAGTTGTCCCTTTAACGCTAGAGATTTGTAAAGGGTCGGCTACATGAGACTAGGTCTGAAAGTGGGTCATTTTTTCATAAGTTAGCTAGGGCATCCTATTTAACTGGAACAAGAATTATTTTTATTTAAGCTATATATATTATTTCCAAGCGAGGCCCAATATATCATCATTGTTATGACCCCTGACACTATTAAATAGGACCCATAGAAATAACATCCTTCAAAGAACAAGAATAAACAATAGCAAGTAAGAGTCATAATTGAGGTTTTAATAACTTGAATTTCCAATTTTATTTGTCAAATTCTTCCATTTTAACATAACTGTGAGGCTAAATTCCCTGCATTTAGTTATTTCATACTCTCTAAAAACTTAATTTCCGGCATTTAGCTTCTTTTTTTTCTTTTCTTATTTACTTCAGAGGGTGTTGATATTTTAATTATTTGCAAGTTTCAGTTCTTCCCACAATGTAGGCCTCAAGGCTGCTATATTTGTGGAGAGCCGGAATGAAATTGTGAAGAAGTGTAAAGGAAGAAATTTCACTACTGAGATGATTTTATAAAGTGCTTCTAGAAGAAGTTTGCACTCACTAACTTCTAGTATAGTTGATTAATCAAAGTCACATGTTTTGTGTAATTATGTATGTGATTACAGAAACCTGTGATAGCATTACAAATAATAATGCTGATATTGAGATTGTGTTCAAAATATTTAAGCACATATACCAAAATATTGAGAGTTGGAAGGTCTAAGATTAATCTCAAGATAAAAGAATTATACTTTTGGGAAAGAGGGTGCCTCTATGTCTGTATCAAGATTGGTTATCGTCACTTGGTACTTTATAGAAGGTTATTACAGTGACTTTAATTTCTTGTTAATATTATTGTCCTTTATTGACTTTATGTAAAGGTCTGTGATGTCATAATTAAGACTTCTTTATGTTTGACTATTTATTTATTTATTCCACCCTAGATACCTTCACAACGTTTTTTTTAGGTAGTGACGGTGGGTTAAAGAAGCTGCTAAAATAACAGCTGGGGGTAGGCTTGAGGAGCTCACACTCTTCAGAGATATCACAAGATATTTCACTCCCCAAGCATTATTTTACTTTCACTTAACTCCAGCTTATGGAAATAAATTAGCCTGCTCTTGAAATATTTTGCCACATCACTCTGTGACTCATAGTAATGAATACTATATATATTGTATATATATAGATAAATAGACATATTGACTACAGTTGATTGTGTATAATTACTTTCTCCAGTTTCATGTTTTTCAATTGCCTACTGCATCTACAAGAGTTATGCTTAATCAGTAATCATTTCACCCTTCAGAACATGTTACATTGGTCATATTTCATCTATATAGCAAATACACTTAATTTTTTTTTCAGATATCACTTTAATACACTGCTCTTTAACAAATTATTGTATTTGGGTTCAGAAATGAGAATTTATGTATCTATTTTTCATTGCTAAGATAACAAAATTACGGGCTCTAAATGTCAGTATTTAATGAATAAAGTTAACTGGTTATACATATCTATGTAGTCATACCAACAATGCTGATGTTAGCTTTTGGAAGTGCTCTTGAAAGTGAAAGTGAAGATGATGTTGATAGCTACAGCTAACATGGTCTTATCTCATATACTGCAGACGTGAAAGGTAATTCTTGGTATTCATTAGCTGAGACTGTTTTCCAAACAATGTTTTAACGAAATTCAAGTGAGTTTGGGTTCTTTAAAATTTGTCAATATGTTGCTGTGTCATAGAAGATGCAACATAATGTTTATACTTCAACAAAACAGGCAAGCCTAGACTTTCTCCGAGAACTGAAACTATAAGACTTTCCGCAATGGAAATATTTTCATTTAAACATAATAGGAATGTTGCTATACATTTTAGTTTGTAGTAAAAAACACTGTATAAATTAAAATATTAGTACTATTTGGCGTGGAAAAAAAAACATTGCTGGTTCACTATAAAAATTGTAAATTCTATATAGACAAAGGTTAAAAAAAAGGAACAGTATAATGAATTGATCTATCATAGATATATACAGCTGTCTAGATGAGATTGTGCAATTTGAAAGCATCTCTACCAAGGGCACTAGTTGTGTCACTTCTGTGGGAAGTCTCTACCAGTGTGATTGGTAATATATTACTTAATCCTCTCTATCTTTCTCAAGCTATCAGTAGTGGGGTTTTACTGTCACTTGCTGTCTGTATAGCCTTCATATTTCTAATGTCTCCTTGTGTTGGGTTTCTGGCTGACATCAAATTTGGTCGGCTTGCAGCTCTTAAGTGTGGTACATATACTATGACAG
>WLWI01004292.1_pt1 | contig 12081 bp, 9 predicted proteins | sample 6701501 | NCBI WGS metagenome assembly WLWI01 (sample SAMN12718690, study PRJNA515312) | sponge metagenome | isolation source: marine sponge | host: Mycale hentscheli | place: New Zealand: South Island, Marlborough, Capsize Point | collected 2014-11-01
AGTTTTCTTTGTGATATTCTTTAGCTAAGTAGTGGTTGTAACACACAATGCTTTGACACAACTGGACATGCACCTACACAGACTTACCTTCGCAGTAGTCTAGTGGACAATGTATTTTCAAGTAAAAACTGTTGCGCGCGGCTTATAACCACGACAAAGAGCGCATTGGCTTACCACCGCCACTAACTCGTCGAATAGAAAAACTGCACCCCAAAAGAATTCAAACGGTAAACAATTCAATTTCTAGGGTGATACGGGTACTGATTGATAAATCAGAGGATTCTGTTTAGTGCAATTTGGGACGGGGTCGACCACATAACTAACACATAAACGCGAGGGTCAAAGTACAAAATGACATGCGTACGTCCATTTATATAAATAAATAAATAAATAAACAAACATCCCAGATTTTCGATTGTGTTACCCCTGTAAGTGTCTCGCTCGCTACGCTCGCTCGCCAACTAGAGAATAATAAAACTAGTGATGTGCTTGAGCACAAATGGCGAGGGAGCCTAAAGACTATACTATTTTTATATGAATGATTTTGACTTCCAACACTGAAGCAACTGAAAATAAGGTCGAGTTTTTAAATTAGGCATACACTGTAAAGGGATTTCAGTACCATAGTAACAACTCGCTGCAACTGTTTTAATTGAAGGAAAACAACAACAACAAAACAATATACGCTATTTAAACGTTTTCTTTGTGATATTCTTTAGCTAAATAGTGGCTGTAAAGCACAATGCTTTGACACAACTGGACATACACCTACACAAGACTTACCTAGGCGGTTAGTCTAGTGGACAATGTAAATACTGTTGCATACGGCTTATAACCATGCCAAAGAGCACATTGACTTACCACTGCCACTAACTCGAATAGAAATGGAAGTCCCGTAAGTTTTCACGTTTTAACTGCACCCGTAAAAGAATTCAAAACGGTATTCTAGGGTGATATGGGTACTGATCGATAAACAGACGATTCTGTTTAGTGAAGTTTAGGTCGGGGTCGACCACAGAACTGGCTCATGAATTCAATTGAATTTGCAAAACAATAAAAATTAGCTGTTTATCACAATGATCAGTACCAACAATACAATTAAGTTAAAAAGAGATTAACAGGACATTGCTAATAGATTCATGGAAAGGAATTGTTTGTGGAACAAATTTAAATGAACATAATCATTTTTAAACTTTTAGATAATTCATTTTCCATCAATCACTGATTTTGAAATTTTAATTGGCTTAATGCATATAAATTCTAAATTTTTTCTTTGAGACTTAAATTGGTTTTCATGAGAATATGTTAGAATTTGGCATGTAGTGCCACCTCCACCAACCCCTCCCCCCACACACACACACCAATCTCCATCCCACCCACCCTTAATTTTGAAGTAACTTCTAAGTCCTCCCCAAATAAAATTAGTCTATCCATGTCAAAAAAGATTGAATGTATTAAAATTAATGAGGGAAAGTGTCTATTTAATAATACAGAAATTAAATGAACACATTATTAGTAATAATAATGAAAATCTTCTTTCAATCACACATTGTAAAGAATTCTTCCAATGCATCACTAAAATGCATTATTGAGTGTATCTAACCAATCCCATAGTCTGGAAACATGATTCTTCTAAAAGAAATGTAAGAAATATTGAAACCTTCATGTCTAGTTTGGAAGTTGGAATCAGACATTCTGATATGGACAAAAGTATCTGTGAAGGTGTGATTACTTCAAATATGAATAATAATGATTTAATAGAACATTATATTGAATAAAGTATCCAGACATAGAAATGAAAAATAGTAATTATTATTGTTCTGTTTTGCAGATGAATTTTCTGGTTTCAAATATTATTCACAGCTTAATTTCTTTCGATGGTTCCTACTATTTAGTTCTTATATACTAGTCATACAGACTTAATTACAAGTTAAATTTATGTCATTATAAATATGTAAAAAATCATTAAATTAGCTATATGCTTATTCAACTCTTGTTAAATAATGAATTCAAATAAGAAAATTAAACATTAGAACAATAAATTTAGAAATAATTTAGACTTTGTCATTGTGCTTCGAAATTGCCAAGTTAATTCCTGCTTTTTTTGAGATTTTTACTTTCTTGAGTCTTAATCTACTCTATATTTAGTATTTTGAATTGTGTGGTTAGTTTAATACTATTTGTTATAATTATGGGACATTGTATATGTGACCGTCTGTGGGAAAATCGGGCACAAAGCAAAATATCGATTTAGTTCTTAAAATTGTATTAAATAAGCCTAACGAAGGGAACGGTTAGGTGATATATAGCGGGAATGGCTAAAGCTACGGCGATAAAACTTGGAGAGCTTAATATCTGCTTGCCAAGGAGTGTGTAAGTGAAAAAAAAAATTTTTTCGTCGGGGCCGCGTTGTGCCCGATTTTCCTGTAGACGGTCACATAATTATATAGACTGGGAAATTATGGGAGAGAGTGATGTTGATACTTTAGATATTAATCATCTCCAGTTAGGAGATGCCCACCGCAGTCTAGCGGGGCCAGACCCTTTACTTAAAAAGCTAGAAACAATAGCTGCAGCCCAGCATTCTTCATTAATTTTGAAGAGTCAAGAGTTAATAATACCTTCATTGGACGTCGAGCTTCACTCATGAAGGCAAAGCAAGTCATGGATGATCCTGATAACAGGCTTGTCCTTGTGATAGGCAAGCCAAAAGGGTCAGGTCAGGTGAGGGGAATGTGCTGTACATAACACAGGACTTCCAGTGGAACTAGCTGCGAGCACCAAATTACCACAAAACACAAAATAGAAGCCTTGCTCTCACAGTTCGCTGTTTAACTGGCTCCATTTAACTATGAAGAGTTGTTATTTATGCAGAAGTAACTTGTATGGTTCTTTCAACAGAAGTGGCTTATTTATCTTGGAGAATGAAGCTGAAAAGAAGTTGGGAATGACCTTGGATGAAGTATAGGAAATCCATAGAGACAATTACTTGTGTAGGCTTTGTGATATGTCATAAAATAGCAGATAGCAGAATTGGAATACTTCTACACAATATAATAAACAACAACTGGCCATAGTTAAACAGAGCCAGTTAAACATGAACTGTGAGAGCAGAGCAATTCTAATTCACTATTTGTGGTGCTACTATTAACACCGCATTTTCCCCAGAAATTCGTGGATCCTGTACAGCGCAAACCCCCTTCCCCCACCCCCTCACTTTACCAGAACCCTTTTCTCACTTTGTATTATTGGTGAAGGGTCTTGCCCCATGAGATAATGCCTCCAATAGCAGATGGTGTTTATTACTGATATACATTGTGACTAAAGAATATTATAATATTTTAAACTAAGGATGAAACATGATACAGTTTTTATATATTAATGTACACTCCCAAAAAATATAGTGCTGTTAAACTTGATATATATTTGTGACCATCTATAGGAAAACCAGGCGCAACGTGGCACCCTTCGAAAAATTTTTTTTTGCACTTACGGAGTTGTCGGCATCCAGATATTGAGCTCTCCATGTTTTATCGTCGTAGCTTAAGTCGTTCCCGCTATAATAGACCTAACCGTTCCCTTCCGCTGGCTTGAAACAATACATTTTTAAGAAATCGATCGATCTTTTCTCGATATTTAAGCACGCCGCGTTGTGCCCGGTTTTCACGCAGACGGTCACATTTAATGAAAATACATCTTATATGCATGAATGTTATTATGATATCATAGGCTTTTTATAAATATGGAATATAAGCATTAAAAATTATTAAATGGTAAAATATTGAATGGAAAGGTTTAAGCACAGCAGCATAACTACTAGAAGATTTTCTTTCTTTTTTCTTCTTTTTCTTTAATTCTACACAAATACAATAAAAATGAAAATGACATTCCTGTGGCTCAATATAAAAGTCAGTTTAATCGTAATTACTTAAATCTATTTTCTTACTACTGATTAATAAAAAGTGAAATATTTCTAATTTTGTAGCAATTTATTTGCTTATTTCCCTAGAAAGGTATATTTTTTCCCTTAAACAGCATAATAATAGAGGCAAAATTGTACAGTTGATATTAAAATAAACATAACTAGTAAAAGAGGTGAGTATGATGAAATGAAGATGGATATTTTAAATAAGTATAATGAATAGTGATGTGCTTGAGCACAAATGGAGAGCGAGCCTAAAGACTATACTATTTTTATATGAATGATTTTGACTTCTAACACTGAAGCTACTGAAAATAAGGTCCAGTTTTTTTTATTTCGCATACACGGTAAAGGTATTTCAGTGCCATAGTAACAACTCACTGCAACTGCTTGAATTGAAGGGGAAAAAACAACAACAAAATTATACACCTTATTTAAAAGTTTTCTTTGTGATATTCTTTAGCTAAGTAGTGGTTATACCACACAATGCTTCGACACAACTGGAGATGCACCTACATAGACTTACCTTCGCAGTAGTCTAGCGGACAATGTATTTTCAAGTAAATTTTGTTGTGCAGGGCTTATAACCACGACAAAGAGCGCATAGACTTACCACCGCCACTAACTCGAATAGAAATGGAAGTCCCTTAAGTTTTCAAGTTATAACTGCACCCCAAAAGAATTCAAAACGGTAAACAATTCAATTTCTAGGGTGATAAGGGCACTGATCGATAAATCAGAGTCTGTTTAGTGCAATTTGGGACGCGGTCGACCACATAGCTATGGGTCAAAGTACAAAATGACATGCGCACGTCCAAACATATACAAATAAATAAACGAACATCCCCGATTTTCAATTGTGTTACCCCTTTGTCTCACTCGCTACACTCGCTCGTCAATTATAATTATGTAACTAGTGGTGCGCTCGGCGAGCGAGCAGACTCTTTTTACAGAAAAATAGGACAGAAATTACATCTAACTGATTAGGAATGAAGAGTTAACAATAACAGAATTACCTGAATAAACTTATAAAGCAGTGGCAAAGAAGCTCAGCTTGACTAAGAGTTCACAATTGTTTCAAGAAGAGAGTAGCTATAAACGTTTTGGCTGAAACAGAGTTGGTAAGGCAGTGCAGCAGGATTCCTCCGTGCTCGTTAATTGAAAAATACTGGAACTGTGAACGCTTTACCTAACTTACGTAATTAGAAGCGCAGGCGAAATATTTGGACTTACGTATACATTATATATTTATCTAAAATCTCAATTGAACACGACTGATAGTCAGCTTCGCTCGCTTCCTGCTCCAGAATAACATAAATTACCTCCTAGACATGTAAGGTGTTAATTATTTGAACAATCTAATATTTGCTTGCTAAAATTGCAGCTATACTTAAGTAATTATTCTCACAAGCAGTACTCACAATGTACTTATAGTTAAGTATGGCTGATGGTACTCAATACTAATAGTAAGACACTCAGTCACATACTTTTGTTTCCTTTGTGGTGTGGCCTTGCTTCAATTGTGTTTTCATCAAATTCTGTGCAACGAAAATATCACCATAACTTTTGAATTATGATGTGATGACAATGTTAAAAGTGAGAAATATAGTGTCACTACATGTAATCAATTATAAATTCAAATAATGGTATTAGTCCACTATAGTCACAGGCTTCATATTTGATAGTTAGTATTACTATAGTTGAATACGGCAGCTGGTAGTGATTGTTGGAGTGGTATCTGCTGAGTTATAACATCCACAATAGCATTGTAGCTTGTGGTTTTAATTGATCATCTAATTCATGAAGGCTAAGAATCAGGTATTCTGAGTATAGATCTGAAGTAAGTATTAATAGTTTAACCAACTCTTGATATATATAATAATACTTATATAAAAACAACAGGTGTGGACAGGTGACAGTATACTACAAAAATTAAAATTTAGACCTCTCAAGGAAGGATTAATAATACCAGTTTAGAACTTCTAACTTTTAGGATTTTCTGAGGTGTAGAATCTTAATTTGAATTTTTACTATAAGTTAGAGTTCTTATAGTTTAGATGTTATAGACCAAAGAGCATAACTTGGTAGTGGTAGCATCTATCAATCAAAATAAGATGTGAAATTGTGCAAAATGAATAAATGAATCGCAATGCACAATTACTAACTTCCACATGTGGCATGCTCCATATATAAGATAGAAAATGTGAATTACATGATGTTTGGTTTACTGTTACAACTATCAGAATAAGGTTTGAAAGCAGCTTAAAACATTTGAAAATAATGTTGCATTCAGTTTTAATTAAACATTATTGGCTGTTAAGACTAACAAAATAAAATCACCATAAAAGTAATTGTTTTCCCAAGAATGATGAATAATTAAAAAAATAGTTTGATTCTATGAAATTACCTTTAAAACTTGTTATTAATTCTTCAGTGTCATCCTGAACTCCTAGCATTGCAATATTTATAATGAAGTAAATAATTAGACTTGTATTGTACTTGTAATAGAACATACACAATGTTTAATTATTTAACTGAAAATAGCTAAATGTCATGATAACAAATTACTCGGAATATACTAACTTAATGAATTTCCAACTCACTTTTTCTCATCAAATCAAAAAAATATATGAGATAATTGTGTTCTTTATTAATTGAAGACATTTTTTTATGATAAGCTTCACGTGAATTGTTTATAATACATGTCACTGAAAGTATAGTACAAGTGTGGTAAATAATTTAAGAATACAGTGATTAGTTGTCTTTGGAGTCTAATGATACTTTATCAATAGTTTCTAATCCACAGAGTGCAAAAAAACCAAAACACATTCAAAACTTCTAGTTTCTCCATAGGCTTTTTCAACGTAAGTCCACCTTCTGTTTTCTTAGTTGGGTGACTCAAGCATCACTTGTTTCACGAAGAAGCATCCTAGCCTTCAGAGTTTGGACGTCATTTTGAGCAACTCATATTCGGCTGAAGGAGCTGACCTGGTCGTCGTGTAAACACTACGTCAGCTTTGCAGCGGCCGTTGTACAGAACATTTGGCGAACGTAGCAGGAGCTGTTGTGAACATTTCTGAAATGTATGCATTCCTTAGTTTAGTATTCTCTGTAGGCTACTAGATATTTTATGACAAAGGTTGTAAAAAATGGAAAACTAGTTGTAAAAAGTATTCATTTTGAAATTTTTTGGGGGATTGCTCTAAAACGTATGGGAACAAAGAATGCTCACCAAAGACACCAAAGCAGATTGATTTATGAGAGCTGTCAGTTGGTCTATTTCAACTTTAACAACAAAGTAAGTTTACACTGAACAGAAAACGAGAAATAAAGGCATAGCATAACTCTTTATCGCTGTGGTTTCAAGCGGTATTGCACCCTTAACATCATCTGTTTCATGGGCCAACCCGTACATACAAATTCTAGGAGAAATATTTGGATTGATTCTGGACCAAGCTTTGATATGTTTGGTTGTTATAGCCTCCAACTTTTTCATGACAAGAACAACTTCTGCTGGCTTCGGTACTTCATGTATCTTCTCCAGTAGATGTAAACAGCTCATTGTGTCAGCATTACTATGCTCAGCAATACGCTTAAAAATCAATGAATATTCATACATGCTCATGGTGAGTGCCCATCTTTGAATTCTTCCAGAAGCTTGAGGAGTTACTGAACTTGCGCCCATAGAGATAAGAATGAATTTTATTACCCCAAACACACATGCTAAACCTTCACGCTCAATTTAAGAGTGGTTCTTTCCTGCTGCTGTGAGGGTTTTAGTGGCAAATCCAATAGGCTTTTCAGTTCCGCAGCCATACGCTATGATCGCAGGATAGTGTTTATTCTTTTTCTGGATCAAAATGCACTAATAACTGAGTTGCAGATTTTTCTGTTGCAAGGAATATAAGTGATGTAAGATTGTTGATAAATTTTGTAAAAATTTTCCATAAATTTTCGATAATAATTAAGTAAAACCAAAGTAAGACTTCAATTCTAGGACATTAGTTGGCTGGGGTACATCTAGTATGGCTTTCACTTTATCTGGTATTGCATGCAAAACATTCATATCAATCACATATCCAAGATAAACAACTGACTATGCTATGAACAGACCCTTGTGTTCTTTAGCTTCAATGCAGCATTGTTCAACCTCGCTAGTACCACCATCTCCAATGTTGTTTTAATATGGTCTTCTACTGATGAACCAGGTATGTCCTCCAAATAAATTGCAAACAGCCGTTAGCAAGGCCAGCGATTGGTAAAGGGTCTGGATACCGAGATTAGTCAATCACAACCAAGGTTTTATGTTCTTTTGAGAATTGATGATTAGGTTTAATGACAACAAGTGCAGGAGAAAAAAAAACTTTGAATCTTACCAAAACAATTCTTGTTATTACAAAGTGTGACAACAGACTGAGCTATTCATTTTTCCACAGTGAAACTGGCTGTAATGAAAAATAGTATCCGTCTTAACCTCAAGACTGTGATCATTTTATTTGCTTAACTGCCATTGCGGTTTTTTGTCTATCTACTAATATAAGTCACTTGATGTTTTAGTTATGTTGTATAACGAATATGGCCATTGAGCTAGTTGTTGTTGTCAACTATTAGATCTTTGAATTAACGTAGAGTTAATTACAATTGAGAAATAATATTTTAATTGACAAGTTGTTGCATTGGCACGAGATTGACTGCACAAATCGGCAAAACGAAGAGTTTTGAGAAACGGGAGGAGGGACCTTGTCAATTATGAAGATGCACCTCAATCCAACACCTTCGGAGTTTGTGGAATGACAAAAATGTAACCAACGGTGCCAAAAGCCTGGAGACGGTGCCAAGGAGTGTGTAGCAGTATTGAGACGGGCAGAATTTTGCAATAATGAAGGTTCACTAAGCAAGATGTTCAAAGATCGGCTCCTCATAGAAGACCAGGAATCCAACATTCGAGACAGTTACTCGTTCAGAAGGATCTGACATTCAAGAAGGCTTTCGAGCTGGCACAATCATTGGAACGAGCATCCGAGAGCAGATGGCTATACCAAAGTCAGGCAAAAGGAGCAGCGTCCCAGTCTGAAATGTTGCACATGATAAAGGAAATTCTCATAATCGGAAGAAAAAGCTGGAAAATTGGGACCAGCGGCATGCAAGTTCAAGACAGCCACTTGCAAGGCTGCGGCAAGGTTGGCCGCATTGGACGGCAGGAACAAGTATTCTACTGCAAAATCTAAACCTTACTACACTGGAAGTCGAAGGTAGACCATTCACAATGGAAATAGACACAGGCGCCAAGCAGTCAATTATTTCGGAGCAGTCTAAGAATAAGCTATGCGCGGGAAAAGGTTCCGGTAGACTGACATTGAGCAGTTTGTTCTTGCTTAGTCAGCAAGTGGTTGACTGTGGGGTTCAACTAGTGTGGGTGTAAATCGTTAAATATTTTCAGGCGTGTGAATTGTTCTGCCTAGAGAATTGTTGCTTATGCAAAACTATGCTGAGAAATGCTGCTGGTTAAAATATTATAATGGCACTGGTATTGATTCTTGGCTAGCATTATTCACCTTTAAGCATGACAAAAACCTAAGGTACCATGGTGGTCTACACAATGGCCCGTGCACAAAGCGACAACTGTATCTTACTGCTAAGCGAAACTTCCAACTGCAGATATTTTAAAAAGGCTAGTCCAAGTCACTGCTTAGCATAACTAATGGCATCACCTAAAGGATAAGTTTTGACACGCTGCTGGAGAGTTGTGCACAGAAATTCTACGCGCAAAAGTTTGAGCAGTCTTACATTACAGGATATTACGTCACAGGATATTACGTCACCTATTGTTTGTGGTCTCCCTAAATAGTGAGGGGAACTGAACGAACTGCTCAATGTCCGTCTACCAGACACTTTTCCCTTGTAGCGGTTGGTAAAGAGTCTGGCTACGCGAGACTGACAAAGGAAATAATGCAGATACTGATATTATTATTAGCTGCTATAATTTGAAGTGTTTAGTGAGCTATTGCCAGTTCATAGTTTCACTGTAAGACCTCAAATTAAAATGTGTTCTAGTGTCTGTAATAATCATTCATGATAACTATGAGCGCCACTAATAATATTCTGCTGACATGAGTTTTCAAAATTAATTTACATATTATATGATCGGTGTGATTTTTCAATATTTAGATATTGAATAAATATTGTAAGATTTTGAGAGAAACATTGAATTTAAGTTCTTGCTAAACATCGACATGAAGCTAGGTCAACAAAAATCTTAAATGATATTACATCATCGTATCATTCATATTCCTAAACATGATAGTATCAAAACAAAAAAATCAAAATAAGAATTCTTTAGAATCTTGTATGATCTTATGTAAGAGTGATATGACATTAAAATATGTCTCAATAATTTGCCATCATCTTACATCTGCTGGTTTATTTTAAGGGTGCTGGCACACCGCCTACGCACCGCCTACGCATGTACCCACGCAAATCAATTAACTAAATCAATTATGTTGCTATGGACTACTTTTATATATTTCCCAAGTTTTGCAGGCTATCCTATACAGTGGACCTCACAGTAAACTATCACAGGATCTGGCTTACCAGAAATTAGAAGTCCAAAGCAACTACTATGGCAGATATAAGCGGTCACATTCTCCAACATAAATGGCAAAATATACCGGACAATCCAACTCCACGGTTGGGGGTCTCACCCTCTGCGACTCTGGAACTCACCGCGGACAAAATTACAGAAGCTTTATTCGATTTACAATTTAGTTTTCAAAAAATTCATTGTTATTATTTTTGTGGCGACCATTTCCTTAAATATATCCGTTTATGGCCGTTATTACGAAATTTCCCTCAGTAATTTTTTTATCCGTATCTTCTGTACCTGTATTCCAAAAATAGAATGGTTCTGAACCCCCATTCCGTACTTATGGCCAGAAATAGCATGCAGAACAAGCCAATCATTCCTCCACAATTTTGTCAATTTCAGCCCCCGCCCTCCTCCCGCAGGTAAGGAATACGCGCGGATTATTGGAATGCAGTGGCTCTGAAAAGAGCCCGTTTGAAAAAATAAACTAGTGGTGTGCTTGAGCACAAATGGCGAGCGAGCCTGATAGTTAGGTAACTAACATAACATTAAGTATTGTTACTATGTTTTAGTTTAGTTCATACAAAAACTATAATAGCCGTTATTTCAGCAAACAAATACAAAATCACTCTCTTACCTGATTAATGGTAACTTTTGTAGTATCAAACATCTGCCATTCCGATAATCTCAATTACCAGTAACTCTTGAACACGCTCTCAGCTACGATAAAAAAATAAACCAGTGCTATTATTTTTAATTTTAGCCAACAATAATATAGACTTCACAATTGTTTCAAGAAGAGAGTAGCTATAAACGTTTTGGTTGAAACAAAGTTGGTAAGGCAGTGCAGCAGGATTCTCCGCGCTCGTTAATTGAAAAAATACTGGAACTGTGAACGCTTTACCTAACTTACGTAATTAGAAGCGTGGGCGAAAACTTTTGACATATGCATACATACCTATACTAGTGGTGCGCTCGAATAGCGCAAATGCATGGCGAGCGAGTAAATATATGAGTATAGGTAAAGATGATTTTCGCTAAATAATAGCAATGATTAGGCATGAAGAGTTAACAACAACAGAATTACCTGGATAAACTTCGAAAGCAGTGGCAAAGAAGCGCAGCTCGACAAAGACTTCACAATTGTTTCAAGGAGAGAGTAAACTTTTTAAGAGAGTAGCTATATACTTTTTGGTTGAACCAAAGTTGTGTAAGGCAGTGCAGCAGGATTCTCCGCGCTCGTTAATTGAAAAATACTGGAACTGTGAACGCATTACCTAACTTACGTTATTAGAAGCGCGGCGAAATTTTTGACGTACGCATACATACCTATACTAGTGGTGTGCTTGAGCACAAATGGCGAGCGAGCCTAAAGACTATACTATTTTTATTGACTTCTAACACTGAAGCTACTGAAAATAAGGTCAAGTTTTTAAATTTAGCATACAGGGTAAAGGTATTTCAGTGCCATAGTAACAACTCTCTGCAACTGCTTGAATTGAAGGAAAAAACAACAACAAAACAATACACGTTATTTAAAAGTTTTCTTTGTGATATTCTTTAGCTAAGTAGTGGT
>WLWI01004293.1_pt1 | contig 12077 bp, 9 predicted proteins | sample 6701501 | NCBI WGS metagenome assembly WLWI01 (sample SAMN12718690, study PRJNA515312) | sponge metagenome | isolation source: marine sponge | host: Mycale hentscheli | place: New Zealand: South Island, Marlborough, Capsize Point | collected 2014-11-01
AAAAAACGGAAGACTTGACATGCGCATAACTAAAACAATGTTCGATATGATAATGTTCGATATGAATAATGTTTGATGAATGAACCAGTACTATTCCGTGTCCAGACCTGCTTGTGGGGCTGGACCAGTACTTCTTTAAAAAATTTAACCGTAAAATATCTTTTTTTGTTCAGAAACCAGTGAAGACATCACTGAAGAGAGCTGATCTTAAATCTCCCCCAAGCAAGAAAATGAGGAAGGAGCCAAGTGCGACCAAAGACACGGTTGAAGGAACTGTGAGTGAGAAGGACCATGGAGATGAAGGAGTAGCAATGGATGAGAGCAGAGTTCCATGCAGTGCCAGCTACAGCAGTACTGGAGGCAAGGATAGTGAGGCGATGGAGACTGGTGGTGACTCTGGGGTGTGTGGAGGGGAGAGGGGGGAGGGAGGTGATGGTAATGGTGGATGTTCTGCTGGAGTTAGAGAAGAACCCATGGATGGTCAGACTCTTCAAGTAAAGGCAACTGAAATATCTCCTGCAGAAGGTGATGATGTGAAGGAGAAAAGCAGGAAGGATGAAGACTTGGAGGAAAAGGTAAGTGGTCATCATTTGCTAACAACCTTGTCAGACCTAAATAAATTTCTGGAAAATTCTAAATACTTGTGGGTCTGTATAATATTGTTTGTTTGATATTGCATTAACTACATACCTGCTGGGATTGGAATGTATGTTGTATATTGTTAGATGGCATGTTCACATTCATCTAGCTTATAAAAGCACAGTGTTCCACTTCGTTCTTGTTCTGCTTTTCAAACATTTTGGCAACTGAACTTATACACGTATGAAGAACTTCCAGTAAGAAATCTTTAAGTACAGTGGGCAGCCATTGCAGAACTTGGTGGCAGTGGAAATCTACTACTTAGAGATTTCCTTTCTGGTAAACCTGAGCGGTGGTCCCTCTATACCTATAACATAGATTACTCCTGTGATGTCTCCTGTAAATGCCACGTGTTGAGTGAATGAAAGGGAGTGGAGTGCATTGTGACCTGTTTCAGTTTTGAAAAGTGTCTACATTTATGCGTTGCTTTAGTTTGGTAGCCACTAAAGAAACAAAGAAAATAACAAAACAAACAACAACAAATGCAAAAAAAAAACAAACAAATACATACATACAAAAAAGCACTTTTTATTTACTCTGCAGTACATTGTTTAAAAATGTTTAATATGTTTTCTAAATCAACGCTTTCTAGTTCTGGTCCTTCCGTAGCAATTCATAATAATTTGTCAAGTTTTCTTCTGACAATCTGTATCTTGTGACTTCACCTTTTCATGTGGCTAAACAGTTTTTTGTGACTCTACAAATTTTCCCCTCCCCTAGCGAAAATTCCTATATGAATCCTTACATGCATGTACACCTAGCTCTAGTGCTCCAATTCCTTATCTTGTGTGTTTTCTGTGGTGTCCTCACTTTACCTGCTGAAAGCAGTTGTCTATTATTGAATTGATGTCATGCATGTGTGTTTAGAGGAAGAAGAAGCTTGAAAGGGAAGAGGCTTATGGAGTAGCAGGAGAGCTTCTGTCACAGAGGAACATGGACGGGTGAGTGAGATGCATACATAGCTGTGTGTGTATATGTAGAGGACTGTAACCAGTGGACATGTTCTCATATCCAAGTGTGTGTGCATGTTTGTGTGCATGTGTGTTTGTATGGATGTGTACATGTTATCATGTGTCCAGAATTACATAGTTAATTGACTTCTGCAAGAGGTGTAAATGTTAGTATATTTGAATTACTGAGCACATGTGTGTGTAGACTGGTGGTTGTGTGCAAGCAGCACCCTGAGCCAGTGATCATGAGTCTCATTCGCTTTGTGGCTCCGTCCAGACCTCTGGTAATCTACTCTCACTTGATGGAGGTAAGACTGTATCACTAGGATATGTACGTACAATAACTGTTCGTATACATGGGCAGTGGCAATAACAATTATTAACCCTTTCCCTGTCTACTTTATGACGACCAGTTGGGTAACATGAAGAATGTATGAATGTTTTATTTTTTATTTCTTTTCTGTAAAGACATTCCAGCAAGAATTGAATTTTTAAGGCACACCAAGACCAAACTCTTTACTATTATGCAAAAAAAAAAAAAAAAAAAAAAAAAAGTATATTAGTTCCCAAAGAATAGAACTAAAAATTCGGACTTTACTATTTCTAACGGTACTAGCTGAAACTCAATTTCCAGCAATGTCAGAGTTGCTACAGGGTTCAGCAAGTGCATGGCTTATTCACCTTCTAGTCGCTGAATTCTGAGCTTCAGAGCCCTGTACTATAAGTAAAAATTTCGGGCAGACAGACAATCAACGGTAAGTGTTCTAGTAGCCATACTTTAAAACATTAATAAATACCGGTGCACTTGATTCGAAATTTTTATTACAGGAAGTACTACATCAGAGCAACGTATGAGCAAAATATGGAAATGTTATATTAGATAATAAATTTTTAAAAATTTTGAGAATTGAGAGCGGTGCATCGCTGAGAATTCTCTGCTCGGACAGGCAAAGGGTTAAAAATAACCCTTTGAGTTAAATAGATGATATTGTTATTACCATACTGTTGCAAAAGAAGTGGCAAATATAATTAAAGTTTGCACCAAATCGATGTGACTAAGAGTACAAACTCTTACAGGATCAGGTCAGATTGTGCACTGTGAGTACTCTCTGCAATAACTATTATATTCTGAGCTATAACTAAAACAAAGTGAGCATCAGTCAATGTATTGATGGCATTAAGTGAGCATCAGTCAATGTATTGATGGCATTAAGTGAGCATCAGTCAATGTATTGATGGCATTAAGTGAGCATCAGTCAATGTATTGATGGCATTAAGTGAGCATCAGTCAATGTATTGATGGCATTAAGTGTGTACTGAGATTTTGCAGTTTATGGGTGACTACCACTGACCACTTGAAAGTGGGTGTGCCATGTGATGAGTGGCACGAATCGGGCATGTCCACCCTTTACCTGATTTCACTTAGATCCATTTTTACAGAATATGCTGATACCAAGTTAGTAAAATTAAACTCAATGAACAAAGTAACGACTGATTTTTTTTTCTTCACACGATGTCATCTCCTTCACTACTTTTGCTATTCATTACATGCTGGTTATGTCCTATGTTGATCGTAGCCTCTGGTCCAATGTTACAAGTCGCTGAAGGAGTCCGGGTTGGTGTTTCAGATGCAGATCAGTGAAACATGGCTGAGGAACTATCAGGTGTGTGTGAGTTATTGAGTGTGAGTGTGTGTGTGTGTTTGTGTCTGTGTGTGTGTGTGTATGTTGTGCATTTGTTCGTGTGTGATATCGTAATGAAAATTAACGACACAATGATTTTGGTTGAGTACTCTGTACATACCACTCACATGAAGTCCTAGAGTGCCACACCCATCAGCCACTTTTAGACTTTCTGTTTTATGTGAAGAAGAGGTCAAGGAAACTACAAACGCTAGTTGAATCTAAAGATAAAGTATTAGGTCACAGACCTCATTGTGACAAACCAATTATATCATTAAGTGATGGTTGTAAGCTTAGTATATACATCATATGTGGTCCATTGTTAATTTATTTCTATGTGAATAATATGGAGAATAATGGAGAAGTACACAAATTATATTGGAGGGTCTGACGTAACCTTTTGACAACCTAACCGCATACATGTGGGAGTTGACAGGTCTGCTTTCGCCGATTTAAAAAAATCTATTCAATGTTTTTATGTGATTTCTTTTTTATGTGTAGAGGAAGTGTTGCATTTCCTATAAACAAAATTAAACCTGTATAGGCAGGTTTTGTATTTTTTTTAATTGTCTAAACAGAGATCGCAAATTTTTTTGACCAAATTTCCCTTTTTGCTGCTGGAAAACTCTACAGTTTCAGTTTGTGTACAGTTTTCTGCACTTAGCTATTCACTTCATTTGTTTATTCATCCTTACTTAGCTAGCTACATCACAAAATAGTCATCTAGCTATATTTAGCTGGCTATTTCTAAATATTTTTTATATAAAATAAGTATCATTATTATTATATTATACATTCATAAAAATTATCACTGGTCATCACAATACTGTAAAATAAAAAAATCATGAGTGATATATCAGGAAGAAGTTTTGCACAAGAATAAAAAATTAAAATAATGGAGTCATTAGTGAGGTATTATTTACCTGTCAAAGCTTGGATACAATCTGGGAGCCAGTGTCTGCTCTAGGAAGAAACAATACTGATAAAGTGAGCCAAGAAATACAATATCAAACAGCTGCGCTCTTTACAACTTATAGCGGGGGCGGGGCCTCGGTTAGTTTTATCAATTGGTAGGCCGGAAGCTTTGAATTACCCGCGCAAGCTAAGTTAGCGGTTGTTTTTACCATTGCGAGCATAGCGGATTTTTGTGGTTATTTGTGGTGCGTGCGGGTGCGCGCGCGTTGCTATGTCGCAGCACCCTTAAAGTTTTTCCTACTGGACATTGCTAGCAAGTGACCAGTTTTGTTCCTCAGTCTCCTCAAAATCTGCTGTAAAATGGACGGATTCCTTGTTTTCATTAAGCTACGTGTAGGTCTCGTACTACACAATGTGCCTGTATTATATTTTCATTACCCCTCTTAAATCTAAGAGAGTTGTTTTTTGCCATCCTAGTTTCATTTTCTGTATGCAACATTATCTAAATTAGTTTATCTTCTAAATTTTCGTTTTAGTTTTCCTCATTTTAGTTTCATTTTTTCTAGTTAATTGTGTAAATTTGTTCTTCTGAGTAGTGTGCCTTTATTTTTCTTTAAAAAAATTTTAAGAAAAAATTTCGTTCCAAGGGTCAAAGTCTACCTATATGACACACCTGTGTTTGAAGTTTGGATTCATTCCCACACATAAAATAGATTTCAGATCTAAATTATGTCCAAGCTATTTTTAGCGCAGACAAGCTGCGCCCACAACCTGATTCGGTTTACTTTCTGTTGGCACGTAAGCTGACACAGAAAAACAATCTGTTTTCTGGCGAGTTCAAGCTGAGTTTGCAGACGACCAAAATAGTAGAGATTATCTTATAATTGTTGGCCATCAGTAGTTATAAATGTTGTTTTTTCTGTTTTTTTTTTCTGGCATGATAGTGTAAGTATTTCTTCTGACAACTAGATATATGTGGGTTCATGGTTTGAATATACCTTTAAATTGTTGCATGATTGCTTTAAAATGTACAGACTTCTGAGTTCTTTGGACATCATAGTGAATGCATACATATGGTATATGACACAATAGTGTATGCATACATATTGAGATAGTAATCACAACATCAGTTATCATTTGTAGTATTGTATGAGTCGGTGCTTCTGGCATAATGCAGTTTTCTATGTAACATAAATTTACCTGTCAAGTTGTGGATACTCTGAGCCACTGCTAGTTCTAATGGCATAGGAAGAACTAGCAACGCTGATTCTAACACGCTTAGCCTTAGTTTCTGTTCTTACTTCCCCGAAGATTATGAGGCCTCCTTTCACTACTCCAGTAGGAAATGCTGAATTAAGCTTAGCCTCCATTCAATTCTTTACTTGATTTTCATCAAATTTTAATTCTGGGTAATGTTCTTATCCGTGGGGAATATCACAAACTTCATAGCTGTCACCGAAAATGTTTTTATTCACTTCAATTTTTTTTTGAGAAGTGGAATTTCTAACCTTATTTTGGTAGAAAAAACATTCTTGAAGATTTCACTATGTACACTTACTGAAAGTTTGTATTGATCCATTCAAAATACTCATAAAATATGTTTAAGTAGGTTGCCACACTTAGTAGTATTTACTGCAGAATCATTGCCAGCTATTGACAAGAACACGGCTGTAAAGTTAGGCACACTAATGCTTTATCGTAATTGATTTTCTATGGGCAGCAAGTTTCACCTTCAATCTTCTTTAGTGGAACCTTCTTCATTAGCATGAGTTTGAAGTATCGAGATATTTAGTTTATCGCTCCAAAGTAATGAGACTGAGAGAGGATACTAGGTCATCCAGATTATAAGCACAATAAAAAAAAGTTTAGCAGCTGGAAATTAGAGTCATGGTTGTGCTACACAGGGTGTGATGATTGTCTAGGTACAAATAACTGCATAAATTGTTGTTAGAATTTGTTTTTGAAAAAAAAAAGAAGAAGCAACTAGATGATGCCATTACTTATGTTTGGTGAATACACACAGATTGTACTTCATTAATCGTGGAGAAGAGTAAATTAATGAGTTTAGAAAACACCATTTCATTATGAAGACTCGGTCCTTCCACATATCTGAAGGATAATTTAGAGTCGCACTCTGCTATTGTATTTTGCGGAAAGGTACTCCTTTTTTGTTGTAAGATGCTGTTCAAGGTCATCGTTGGGATAATAGCCAGGCAACCATGCATCCATTTGCCGTATGCTACAGTGTTGTAGTGATATCTGATCACCTAAAGCACGACACTGTAACAGTGGACTACTTCTCCCCCACTTAAAACAGCTAATTCCCAGGTCCCGAATAAAGTTCAGTATTTCAGTGATGGTACTGCCAGTCACTACAAATATTATATAAACAGTAGATCTCTACATGCTTATACTGAAGCAGATGTTGAGTGGTCAATTGCCTATATTGAAGGTATTAATTTTATGGCTATGCAGAAGATAGGCCAAGTCTAAACTAGAAGAACGTATTGGTGAATAAGAACAACTAGTGGAACTCACTCACCGTGAAGCGACTATCTTAAGATGATATTTTTACCCTGGTTACCATGAAATCTCAGGCAGAAGAAGGCAGTATGTACATTGAACTCCTCCTCCTATCAACCCTAATAATGTGTAGCTTGTGGATATATGACTGTCATTACCAGTGGACACAAGAAGGGAAGGATTTGCTGCCAATAGAAACATCCGAAGTATAAGCCACAAACCATGTTTGTTGAAATGAGATAAATTCAAGTGCCACACCCACTTTCTGCATACCTTGTCCACAAGCCGGACTTGAAGAACACGTATTGTAAAATTCTTACACAGGGAGGTGCTAAAAATTGGTTTCCAGCTTTCATGATGTGGAATCAATGAAGCTAATTGCCACACATTAATGGTTTAGCCCTCCTAAATATCCCAACGTTTGCCAAACTTTGGTTTGATTGAATGAAATGAGTGTGAGTGATGTTGAGGGGTGTGCCTCTCAAATAGTTCGGACTTAGACTGTGAAACTTTGCGTGACTGTTAGATGCTAGGAAGGTGTGACAAATATATCAACATGCATTCAAAATTAATTGAACTATTTTTGATGGCTGAAACTACAGTACCTATGGGGATACATAACTGTAGCCAAAAAAAAAATCTCATGAAAGTTTACAGTTTCAACAGTTTGTGTAATGATTTTCAAACTTTGAATTTAATCCTTGAACTCTATTACTAATGTAAGTGGCAAGCTTATAATTCTGCTTCCTTATCCAACACTGCTTGATGGATGGCTTCCAATGAGCAGTGAAATGTGGAATACTCGGAAGAGCTACTTCATCAGGATATTTGGCCTCATCACAACCCGTTGTCTATCACCCACTAGCCGACAGTATCACATGCGTCATGGTGTGCTATTTCTGAAACTGATAGTCTGCAATCTGATCTTTAATCATAGTCAGGACCTGGCAAGCACTCTACAGAACTGATTTTTTTAATTAAAGAGAGGGCATACTAACCTTCACTGGAGGTGGAGTGGAAACCTTAAAGTTATTGTCACCAACATTACCCTGAAATTATAGAAATAACATAACAGAAATTAAACTATGTGATTTATCTCACAACTGTCAATGAGTGTAACAATATATCATAGGCTGTATATGTGTCAACTCAATGGAGCGAAATACTCACCATTATGCTCAGTATTTGCTTTCGTAGTACGATGTGCAGTGGACGATAGTCATCGTAAATCAAATAATTAGTATCAATAAAGTGTAATACACTATCTTGAAGTGTTAAATTTTCTGTCGAAATAAAGAACACATAATGAAACAAATATTAAGAGACCAATTGGACTATATTTGTGGTATTGCTTATACCAGCAGTGTCATCACAAAATTATACATCATTACCTACTATAGTTAATATGTCAGGGGTGGATCTAGTTTGGATATATTATGAGGGAAGTGCAAAGTTATCATGCAGTTGTATCATATGAAATGTATATATTTTTTAATCAATGTGATTAGGAGGGGGAGGGCCCTTTTCCTCTCCTTCCCCCTCCCTCCCCCTCCCTCTCTTGGATCCTTTGTTCAACTACTGCATAAATTATTCTAACCTTTAAACTCTCCACGGATGTTCACCCACAGCTTCAGTGTATTTATAACTTGTGTTCTAATGATGTCGCGTCGACAAAGAAACTCGTCCAAGCTCATTGTGTCTTTACGCTTGACATATAATCTTTGAAACAAGGCATACAACAGCTGCTCTGGAGTGGCATAGCTTTGATAGGTGTAGAGAAATATCTTCACTAACTCCAAATCTATAGGAAATTGATAATAGGGTGAAAAGAAAGTAGTTTTACAGATGCTTTCTTTGTACAGAAACTTTATACAAAACAAAACGAAATCATTGGTAAAAAAAAGAAAAAAAAGAAAGAAAAAAATGTAATTCTGTCAATTTCTTTACAATACAAATACTCACCAAGGTTTCTTTCAGAAGTCACCTTTTCCACTAACTTCTCAAAACTTGCAGCCACAATAACCTCATCTGGATCTTTCAAAATATTATCTTGATTATCATTCTCTACGTTCCAGATGTGACAATCATTTTCTATAAGTAAATACAATTATACAAGCACACATTGTGGATATTTTTGTGGTTCAAAATTTCTTTCTGTATAAATGAAATTATTATTCATTCCTAATACTCACCTGGTTTCATAGGTATTATTATGGCTTTTACCTCCTGTGACACACCTGTGTTTGAAGTTTGGATTCATTCCCATTCTCAGATTTACACATAAAATAGATTTCAGATCTAAATTATGTCCAAGCTATTTTTAGCGCAGACAAGCTGCGCCCACAACCTGATTCGGTTTATTTTCTGTTGGCACGTAAGCTGACACAGAAAAACAATCTGTTTTCTGGCGAGTTCAAGCCGAGTTTGAAGACGACCAAAATAGTAGAGATTATCTTATAATTGTTGGCCATCAGTAGTTATAAATGTTTTTTTCTTCTTCTGATAGTCTGCAATCTGATCTTTAATCATATAGTCATGGACCTGGCAAGCACTCTACAATTCTGGATTTATAAATGGAGACTGCCTTAAATTCTGTTGAATCAGATGTTTGAGCAACCATAAGCTGCACAAGTGATGCTGGTAATAACAGTGAGTTTGTTTGTCGGAGGTACAGGCCTTACACCATCCTATTTGTCATCCAGCAATCAATATATCTCCTCCATACACCACTCAATATATTATATGTTTGGATTTCACACTAACATTTTTTTTCTTGTTTTACTATCAACTAGTATTGTGCTTTGTGAAACTAATTCAAGCCAGTAGTTTTGGGGAGGGTCGTCCCAGAATACACGACGCCTACCATAAAGGAATAATTCCTCTAGCTCTCTGGCTGAGGCGCCCATCTCTTCTCTCTACAGAATAACTCGTCCTAGCCCAACCAATTCAAATTGAGTATCGAGCGGTGCGTGCACGCTGCTGATGCGCGGTTGCTGCTCTGCGGTCCCCTGTGTGAAACTTGTGGAACTCTATTTTATTGTTTTGTTATGAACTTGCTATATGCTTCCTTAGGGACATTATCTAATATCACACTTGCTCTGTTTGCTTTTTCTTTCTTATTAGCAATACAGGCATTGATGATTGTCTGATGTAAGAGCCTTGCCTAAAATTTTCACGCAATTTTATTATTTTGATCCTGGTGAAGTTGAATTCCTACACGTAATGCAATGATTCCTTTGTCTTTTCTCTCTTTCAGTTTGTGCTCATCAAACTCTTTTGGGAGAAGCAAACTCTTCCGGGTAGCATGTACCTCATAATGACTTATCCCCTCCACCTTGATGCTTTCAGAAGTTAAACTGATTCTCACCTTATACTATATCCCAAGTAAACATTATCTTTTAATCTTGTGGAAATTATAGTAATCTTGGAAGAAGCTTGTGATTTCAGAGTTGCTTCTTTAGGCACAGATGTTATGGAAATCTTGATACCCTGAACTACCATCTGTTTGTAGTTTTTACTTTGTCCCTCTTCTTTTGTCTTTATTCCATTCTATGAGGACTTTCTCTTGCAATTTCTTTCCATGCTATCTTAATTTCAAATTACTGTGTATTCTTTATTTCAGTCTATGAGGACTTTGTCTTGCGCTACCTTTTTTTCTTTTTTTTCAATCTTACTACAGTATAATAATATGTTCTTTCATTTCATGAGGACTTTCTCTTGCGATTTCTTTCCATGCAATTTTGCTTACAGTAAACATCCAATGAAAACTTCTTGCAATTTTTCTTCTTTCAATTTTAATTGCAGTTAGTGTGAAGTTACTGTGTGTTCCTTATTTTATTCTATATTGACAATCAAGTCTTTCTAATGAAGTAGCATTAATAAAATTGCGCCCATATTTTTTTTTCTTTCAAATATATCTAAGTTAATGCAGTGTTTATAGTGCAATGGATAATTCTTGCTTCATTCCATGAAGACTTTCTCTCTTGTTATTTCTTTCTTTACTAGGTGGGTTATAGTTAGATATACTGCAGTTACCGTTTCAGCATTTGTCATCACTATAGTTCACCCTGGACGAGAAGGGGCACTAGGTTGGGTGGATCGAGTGCTATGGCTTGTTAGAACTTGTTGGCAGCTGCTGGCCATGTGGTTGTTGCCTAGGCAGTATGGAAATGATGCTAGGCTATGTAGGCCTAGAGAAGTTGTTCAAGGCCTCATTTGAAGTTATTAGACACCGACTGATTAATGCCATTTGTCTCCCTCAGATATTGTGGTCATGTACTCGTTGGCGAAAATGGGCGTGGCTAGACACCACGTAGCACCCACTAACGAGCAGACTTCTTTATTCAGTTCAGCATGAATTTGATACCTGGTTGGCTAGAGATGTTGGACCCTTAGATATGCTGGTGACTGGGAAGTGGGAAGGCCCTGAGGTGTGGATGTGGTGTTGTCCTCTGTGGGTGCGACCATCTATCAGTCCCTGCTCTGTTAGGGGAAGACCCACCCTGAACAGGCCTTTAGCCATGAAGAGAGCTAACTCCTATTTGTCTTTCACCATCATGCACACCCTATCAACCAGTGCCTTCACATGCTTATACCTAGCCTCCCTATCTATGCTCTTCGTGTCTTCCTCAAGATCATTAAACAGTTTGATTTCAAGATCCCTTCTGCTTAGCCCCACCTTCTCCAACAACTTCCTCTTCAAACTGTCATATGTGCATCCTTCCTTGTCAACCAAATCTACAACATGTTCCCTCACTTTAGGGGTGAGTTTAGACAGCAAGATTCTCTTGTATTGGGCACGGCTCACACCTAGTCTCTCAAGTCTGCCTCCATCCCCCTAATAAATTTGGAGATCTCTGTGCCATCCTTATAATTGGGGATACTGTCTACCATCCTACCCTTATCTAACAATGTGTCCGACCCCCTGCTGTCACTAGCCCTCATTAGGCCCGCCATCATGCCCTGAAACATCCTCGTACATTCATGTGCACTTGACTCACCACTACTACCACCCAAGTCCGAACCCACATGTGAAGGAGCTCTTTCCACCCTATCACTCACACTAGGCTCTCTTGGTACTTCCTGTTCCTCGACACCACTCATACTGTCTATAATTACAACACTACTCTCCACACCAGAATCACCGGTACACTCAACAGTCAAACTTCCCACAACACTTCATACACTAGTAACACTTCCAGCACCCTCACCACAAATACCAGAAGAAATACTCCCAGAACTAGATGCACCACTGTCCTTCAGCTCTTCCACTAACACACTATGCTCCACTTTCCTCTTGCACGCTCTGTCCAATTGCGCCCTCGCCGTCATCCACACAGGCCTTAGACACAGAAGACTTCAGAAGCCT
>WLWI01004295.1_pt1 | contig 12073 bp, 9 predicted proteins | sample 6701501 | NCBI WGS metagenome assembly WLWI01 (sample SAMN12718690, study PRJNA515312) | sponge metagenome | isolation source: marine sponge | host: Mycale hentscheli | place: New Zealand: South Island, Marlborough, Capsize Point | collected 2014-11-01
CATGTGTGTGTACATGTGTGTTTGTGTGTGTGTGTTGCTGACACTGTGTTATTGATCTCCACGCAGCTGTAAGATAGCCTGTTTCCTTGTCCAGAGCTCTGTGTTGGTTCTGTCTCTATATTTGGTGAGTGGCAGATGTAGGCGGAGCTGGTGTCAGTGTCGAATAGAAAAGGTTTTACTGTTTGTTTGTGTGTATTTGTACACGTATGAATGCTACACATGTTTGTATTATTCTCAGTGTATATGTAACTGGACATTGTCACATGTCTGCCATCTCCACTTCCTCTCTGTTATCTGCTACATCCTTATACATGGAGAGGTGGGTGGGGGTTGGGAAACAATAGTTAATGGTTTTAAAACTTCGGTGTATATGTCATGTGATCCAGTATCTGTCATGTGATCCAATTTCTCCTGTCATGTGATCCAATTTCTCCTGTCATGTGACTCAGAAGGGGGAGGGCTTGGTGGGAAGTTATTAGCATTGAACAAGCACTAATGCTCCTTCGAGGGTTAGTTCAGTTCTAGTAGTAGTAGTAGAGAATTAGTTGGTGTTCATGACTATAGTTTAATGCACATTGGTTACCTTCCTGCCCATTGTTGCCATCTGCATTCACTGGTTCCCCTCAATATTGTCAACTCCTTAGTTGCCACGTTAGCATTTGGTCTCACTTCCTTACAGACTGGTGTCTACCTCGGGAAGATGGGGAAGTTTGTATTTAATGGCTACATTTGATTAAATAGGAAGTTAAATGAAGTAAGTGGTGGTGGCTGGGCCTGTACTGAATTGTGGTGTTTGTCATAGCTTTGGTGTAGCCATGTTTGCAATTAATGGAGGTTGGTGAGTTTGCTTCCTGTGACATGTTCTACTGGCCTCTGTTTCATGTTGCTATGATTGTAAGAGATGCCCTTCCAGTGCAGATCACAGGGTGCAATGATCTGGTTCATTGAGCATTGCTTGTTTTGTTGTTCCATTGTTTTTGCATCCTTGTTTGTCCTGCAGGCATTAACAGAGACTAGTACGTTGGCGTTTGTTCATCCCAGATGGATTTTCGCCTGTCATCAGAAGAAGCAGTGTGTTCCTTACCAGCCATTTGTGGTGACTCCTTCTTAAACTTTATTTTTAATAATAATAATCCACCTATTTGTGCTAGTATTGCAGTATAATACATTGATTATATTCATAATCCGCGCGCGCCATCCTGGCGCTCACCACCACCACTCTACGTATACATACATATGCAACACTCTTCCATTATTGTGTTTGCACTTTTGTGGTCTGATATTTCCTACTTCCTCTTCCTCCTGCCGCCGTTTCGTCTCCACAACATAGAGGTTACGGTTATTAGTGCTACCATTTGACGTCTCTTCCCTGGCTGAGGCGGAAACCGGTGGTCGTTTGTTCCTCCGCGCCTGCCGTTCAGTTTATACAGCAAGTTCGGAAATCTGGTGTTTTGGCGTAGCAGCTATCCTGCCTTTGTTCAGAGGCTGAAGCTATTCTGCTGAAAGCACTGGCTGCTGCAGCTAAAAAGGACTTGAATTGAGTGAATAAAGTATGGAGCACTCCGTTCAGATAGAGCCTGAAAAATGTGTTCTCGTCATGGGACCCCAGATGGCTGCGGAAGCTTTGTCTTTGTCAGAAGGCGTCCCAGCGGCTTTATCCTACGCCATGTTGGTGAATATTGGTATTCAGAAAGCGCTGGAATTGGATAAGACTAGCAGTAATGCGGAGAAGGCCCGCAAACACGCTTTGTTAGTAAATGCTTATGAATTGGAGCCTGCATTTGCTGCTTACAAGGTAGTGGAATCTCTCAAGGAGAAGAATGTGTATAAGGAATGGTTGACAGAGCTGTTTGGAAGCCTTCCTTCACTGCATGCCTTGTCTAGAGAACGGCAGGAAAGTAATCACTTGGTGCAGAAATTGGCAAATCTCCAGGAGAAAGGCGTTCGACTGGTTTACACTCACTATGACAACATCCTGGATGTGCAGATGGGAACTGAGCCGGTACTTCTACAGGACGAGGAAACAGTCCGCTCTTGGAGCTCACAGCAGAGACAAGGAATCCTCCATGTCCATGGGGTGTTCTCCAAACCGGAGTCCGTCGCGTACGACTGTGTTGATTACCAGAGGGTAGTGGGAGGTACTCCGGGCGGACTAGTTCTCAGGGAAATATTTCGTGGACGAAGTGTTATTTTTGCTGGTTTCGATGGCGAATTTTTTGACCCTTTTCTACCGAAGTTTGCACAGATGTTTCTGAGCCAAGATCACCCTCCTCCTCTTCTGCTGTCAGCTGCACCCAAGCTGACGAGTTTAACAGAAGCATTTCTTAGCCTGAAGGTGTCAGAGTTGAGACACATCGACAAGCTAATCTCAGCGAGGTCTCCTTCAGCACACTTGGGTAAGGTGTGGTATGTGAACATGTCGATTGGGAGGCGTGTAGGGGGCAGGGTTTACAACAGACTACAGAATGCACTCTAGGAAAGATATATCTAGGTATCTAATTGGCTGCACGTAGTCTTGAATTGAACGTGGTGAAATTGAGGGCATAGGTCAGGCTTATGATGATAGATTGCTTGGAATGGAGTAGGTTGCTGTCAGAGTGATCATGAAGAAAGAGGCTGTAGTAATAGTTCACAGAGTCCACCAGTTGTATGACGGGAGGGAGACTGAGCCGAAGGTCTCCTGAGGTCTGCAGTTTCTTAATACAATAAGTAACTTTCTTATAATTACATTTTCAACTTCAATTGCAGAAGTATTTTATGCTTAGAAAAAGTTGCATACATACATACATACATACATACATACATGTAGTGGTGAGAAAATGACAACATATTCCATGCAGGAACAAAGTACTTATTGCACTGTATGTTGACCTGCTTGCGGTGGGTGTGGCCATGTGGTGGGCGTGTCTGAGTCACCTGCTTGGGCCATGTGGTGGGCGTGTCTGAGTGACCTGCTTGCATAGGTTGGGACATGTCTGAGTCACCTGCTTGCATGGGTGTGGCCATGTGGTGGGTGTGTCTGAGTGATGTCGTCCCCTGCTACTGATTTGAAGTTATATATTTTATTTGGTTGTTTGTTTTAATTTATGTGGAAATTTTTTTTTTCAGTTGGAGGTCAAAGTTTGCATCTGATGCCTCCAGGCTGTTTGTGGTTAAGATTACACTTTAGCTGGTATAATATATAATGTTGAGCTGGTCAGTCTGATCTGTGGGCATAGAATAGGTTTACATGACTACCACAGGTTGCTTGGTTGGAATGTTGTGGAGAATTATATTAAATATTATGTGCATGGTCAAAAGCTAAGGAAGAGGCTAAAGAGAGGGTGTGGTCTGGCTAGTATTAGAATTCTTGGCCGTGTGTGTGTGTGCATGGATTGATAGTTTTCATCTGAATGTCTAACCAGGAGTGGGGACACAAACTTTTACCTTCAGTTCTAATGAATTCTCTCGGCCAAGCTATTGATCCAGTGTGCAGTTGCAGGGGAAGGAGTGAGAGTAGGGGATACAATGCCAGTAGCACCTTTATATCACTTGATAATCAATGCATGGGTTCTTCTCCAGTTCTGAAAGACAACCAACTGGGTGACTCTCTCTCTCTCTCTCTCTCTCGCCTGCTGCCTGGAATAGACATGAAGTGACTGTCTCCAGCAATACGGTTTGCTGTAGACTGCTGCGTTATCTTCCATATCTGTCTCCAACTAAGTTCAATCTGCAGTGAGAGAGATGGTGTATGTCTGTGTGAAAGAGAGGATGAGATAGCAAGAGTTCTTGCATGACTAGTTTTTCCTCCACCAAGAGTGTGTGTGTGTGTGTATGTCTAATTATGACAACTCTGTAACTCTATCCTTCCTGTATCAGTTGTGCACTAGTCTCAGGAACTCTCTCACTGGCATTGCTGCATCTGTGCCACCCGCCTGGCCCATTTGGCACTGGGAGCATGCCCAATTGAACCTTAATGCATGCTGTTTGTTTTTACCACGGAAATATGGTTGCTTAGCAATGTCCAGAGGAACCTTTTTTTTTTTTGCCGTTTCTTGTTTATTAATTTGTTTGTTTTTTTGTTGTTGTTTTTGGATAATACCACCTTCTGTTTCTGTGTGTGTACGTATGTGAGCATGCCTGCATAGTGTCACTAGTAGCAACTGTTGGTATGTCATAGTGATACCTGCCAGCTGCTTCTGTATGAGCACATGCATACACACACCAAGTAGTAGTGAAGACCAGTGGGTTGTAATAGTGTGCAGCTCAATTCAAATCTATTGTTGCCAGACTATATACAAATGAATATTTGGTTCTTTTAGTTATTTGATTAGCTGCTGTCTTGGAATGAAGGATAATCTAAAGAACTCTGTTCCTTTATTTCCTGTACCTGATCTGAAGTTCATTAGACCACCAACTGTCAGGCTAGCACTGCACACTGTGGAGTGAGATTGTGTGCGTGTGGGGATGAGTGAAGCCACATGTGCAGGAAGTGAATGTATGTGGTGGGTGTGGTTTGATGTTGTGGTTGTTAGGGAAGTGACCTAAGGTCGGTTAGGGTTTGTTTATGTGGCTATCAGCAACCAATGCCGGTAAAAGCGGGTGACCAGGCCTCTGGTGGAACTGGAATAGGATATTGGGAATAAAAAGGGACTCAAGGTATAAGCAGTGAGTGAGGTGGTGATGAGTTGGTGGGCAATGATATGGAGACTTTGAAGCATGAGGCAGAGGTTGTGTGTGTGTGTGTGTGTGTGTGTGTGTTCCTTCCTACAAGCTGCATGTTCTATAGTTACTTCCTTATTTTCCTGTTATGGATGACACTTCCTATGGGGAGTGAAAGGCCACGAGCCTTTGACGTTGCTATTGAGTAGGTGAGTGGGAAACAGGACAGTTGCACGTGTGCAAACCACATTGCATGGTCTTTGTGTCCCGCCTGAATGAAGATCCACAGAGCATTGGCTCTTACAGCTTCTGGTGTGGTGGGCTTGTTGTCAGTGTGAGTTGGTGATGTGTACGTTGGGGTCTTGTGTGTGTTGTCTTAGATACGGTGGTTAGTCTAAAGTAGCAGCAGTAAGCTGCCTGACCAAGTCGTTGGTAGATGACTTGAGGTTGTGTTTCCATGTTGTCTCAGAGGCAGGTCATCCATGGCGTGGTGTCACTCTGGGGGAATGGTGGGCTGTGGGTATCGTCTGACACACACATACTGTATCATTCCTTGAAGCTAACCGTAAGTGTTGCTCCAGGTTGTTGTTATTAGTTACAGACTTGAAATTTACAAACACTTTACTGTGTTACCATTATACACTTGAGTTGGTAAGGATTATTAATTTAATGGGTTCGATTCGCTGTGCAATACCGTGTGTTGGTTTAGGAATCAATTAGTTGGCAAGACGTCATTTACACCTGTGCATCTTATAGTGATAAAGTGATTGTAATGCCACGTTTCATTCCCTTTCTTTCGCAGGGTCTACTAGAGAATGTGTCGAGAACAAGCTCACAACAACGCTCCTCTACTCCAACAAGGCCAGCTGTCTGGAAGCCGCGGAGCTCGTTAAGGTGACGTCGGCTGTCAACGTCCATCAGTTGACCATGCGTCATGAGAGTTCTCACCATCTCCTCCTCCTCTACCTGGACAGAGAGGGTCTTAAGGAACTCTGGAAGCTCGTATTCTCCGTCACCTCTCCCTCACAGCCTGGTCTTCACGCGGGACTACTGGGCGTGGTGCTGGACGATGCCGTGACCGTGTGGCTGGATGGGGGCGTGGCAATGAGCCAGATGGGAGGGGCACAGATGAAGCAGGCGAGCAGTGGGATAACGTCACATGGGGAGGTCTCTTCACAAGGTAAGTAACTCAGAGTGAGGAGGAAGGATGTGATGAAGTGGCTGACTGGAATAAAGTTGGTTTATTTGTGACACGTCTTCTTCCTGTTGACCTGTTGTAGCTCTTCCTGTTAGCTTGCTTTGGATCTGGGTTGCTATGACAATAGGTGTTTGTTGTTGTGTTTGTTTTATGACAATGGGTGTTTGTTTGTTTGTTGTCGTTGTTTTTACTTTTTCTAAACAGCTGTTTGACTGATTGCAGTATGCTAGGGTAAGCAGAGGGAGGGAGGGAGGAGGAGGAGGAGGAGAGTGTGAATGATGGAAATTGTGCATGTGCCTGTAGAGGATGCGGTAACAAGTGGACTAGCTGTCTTCCATCTTAGATGCAGGTAGCTAGTCTGGAGTGTGGTGGTGTAGTGGAGGTGTTTCCATGGCTTCTGTTGGTTCAGATGTAGTACTGATGGTCCCCTTCAGAGGATGGCTTCTTAGAGGTGATTAGAAAGGCTTTCTCACAGTTTCCTTTTCATGTCACCCCGTGCAGTGGCTGTTCGTTATTGGCTTTGGTATCCTCGTCATCTCCCTTGAAGCTACTTGACTGCATTCTTACCACTTCCTTTAGCAGTGGAAGCCAGTGATGGACTCCACACTCTGGCGGGATGTTTGCTATTTGCATGTGCACAAAGAAATACTTTGAACACTTGGCCAGCTATGAAGTAATGAGAGTGTGGGCGGAGATGCTGTTGCATGTAATGTGACGTGCGTGTGTTTGTTTGTGTTTGTCAGTGTGTGAGAATGTGTTGAAGCATGTGAGGATGTGTGTGTGTGTGTGTGTGTGATTACCGTACATTGGTTCATGTGTCAGATAAATCTCTCCTTGTCCTCTCCTCCTCCTGAGCTGGTATTGAGGAGGTTGTGTCTCCTCCTCCAGGGACTGTCAGAAATGTCTGGTGTTCAGACTCAATACTCTTCCAGTGGATTCATAGGATAGCTGCTGCCTGGTACTTCGACATAGCTATCTCACCTTCAGTCGATACAATATTTACTTCCCTTTGGGGCCATGGCTTCCCCAAACGATGCCGTCATTCCTGAGTGGTTGCTGCATTTATAGCACAAACTATCTTGGCTTGGAGTTTGTCTCTCTGATTGATGGTTGCCCTTGGAACTGTTAAGGACTGCTGGTGTCTATTAACCAGTTCCGTTCTTAATTGATGAACATGACTCTAAAGGAGATGAGCATGACAGGCCTGCTCCTAGTCGTGTGTGTGTGTGCATGTATTTTGCATTTATAATGTCTGACATCTTTGCCATTAACTTTGCCGTAGGGGTGTGGCTTCTTTTGCCTGGCTTGGTTTATTTATAGCTACAACTTCATCACATTACACTAATACACACACACAAGTGGGACAACGCTGCTTAATCTGACTGCTACTACTACTATTACTATTATATAACTACTACTATTACCTTATATACTATTATTACTATTATATAACTACTATTACCTTATATACTATTATTACTATTATCTGTACAGGAGTCCGCGAGTCTCAGCACATAGCTCCGCCTCTCTCACTGTCTACCAGTGTTGCATTGATCGGCTCCACGTGGACTCCAATCCCCGCCCCTTCCATCTCCAGACCTCTGTCTACCGCTTCATCTGCGACCACTTCCGCTGCTCGTGTAAGCCACACCTCCCCGCTTGTTAGCTCCACCTCCCGGACGTCTCAAGGAATGGTAGCGACCCGGGGTCCTTCGTCTGATGCACACCTCCTGAAGCCGGTGGGTCTTCCCAATCGTCCTCACACTCAGGTGCGCCGGGTGAAGTCAGAGCGTGTGATGTACCGGGATATTCCTGGGAAGCCGGCGATAGTCAGGAACAAGAATGGACTTCTACTTCACAGAGAGAGTGCTCCAGAGTTTGTGCAGACTTCCGAGGGTTTGGTTGCTTATCCATCCAACCCTTCTGTGTACCGTGAACGAGCGAGCATCCTCATCAGTCAGTCGGCCGCCCGGTCTTCTCCATCCTCCTCACACCCCTCCCTTTCCCACCACCACCACCACCACATCCAGCGTTCCCCTCTGGTAAAGGGTAGCACTCACATGGACGCTAAGCCAGAGGGCTCTAATATCCAACAACCTCTGCATGGCACGCCCACTTCCAAAGTAGTTTCCTTGTCTCCCCCAGTCTCGGGGGCGGGGACTGGCAGTACCGGGCACTTCAAAGGAGCCGGCAGTCGACCCAGCCTCGGAGTCCCTGCCACAGGGAAGGAGTTTCATGAAGAGAAGCAAAAGTTCATCAGCGAAGCTCAGAGCTGGAGTAAGCAAGTGGACTCTGACCTTGCCAAGAAGATTAGAAGCACGGCATCAGCCATGCCCACAAACTCGTCTTCTTCCTCAGCAATGGCCCCTCCCAGGAGCGTGGCATGTAATTCAGTGGGTGGGATATATCCCATGGGTCTCCTCGGTGCTCATCAGCTAATGGCTACCACCACACAACCTTCTCTCTCTTCCAAGTTCAGTCCTGAGGAACAGGAGAAGTTGCTGAAGCAGCACTTTGACCAGATCATGCAACAGCAGCTGCTTTCTTCCATGGGCGGGGTTCCACTGGGCATGCCCGTGGGATCTCCAGCTAAATCTCCCGTAGGAAGTTCAGTGAGCTGCTCTCACCAACACGCGTCTCTGACGTCAGCCTCGGCCGGCGGCGCAGCTCTGGGGTCTGCCCACTCACAACAGCAACAACTGCCAAATCCACTGGTCACGCCTCTTACCATCCCAGTGTCCTCTGCAACTGTAGCATCACCCAAGAAGCCGGCCCCACTGAGCATGCTCCAGCCGGCTGCCACTAAGGGGGTTCCCCCACTTGGCATCTTCCCATTCCTCCCCACAAGTGCTAGCAGCCTGCTCTGCAATCCGTCTCTCGGCCAGTTCCCCATAGCAGCAGCTGCCATGTTCAATCCCGTCTACCAGACTGCCCTTCAGAATCTGGTAAAGAGTGGTCAAGTTCCTGGCATGTCTTCTGACCCCGCCCTCTTCCAAAGCATGATGGACAAGGTACCGCAAGTGTTGCCTGACGGACGGATCATATTCGTTCCTCTTGGGGGTGGAGCATCACAGGGGGGTGGAGCATCACAGGGGAGTGGGGACACGAGTCCTGCCAAGGAAGCACCAGAGGAAGATGCCCAAGAAGAGGATGAAGATGGTGAAGAAGCTGACGCGGAGGAGGATGCTGATACGGTGAAATCTCCGCTGACCGGGTATAAAAGAGTGCGTTCTCCAGGTGCTGAGCCTCAATTCCGGGGTTCTCTGCCGAAGCGAAGGAGATCCAGCTCTCTTCCCGATATAAACCAGCTGCTACACATCTCGCCACACAAGAAGTTCCATGGGGAAGTCGGCGAAGACAGCAAAGACAAGCTAGCGGGTGTGGTCTCGCAGGAGAACAAGTCCAATGGCATCAACAATGTAGCGTTGCCTCCTACCACCTTCAGCGGCTTCTCTCCTCGCCCACGGCAACAAGCTCCTCCCACCATGATACACATTCCTCAAGATATGAAGATAGACCCCATGCTGGGTTTCCCGACGCCCCCTCAAAGCAGCCCTCTCAGGGGGGCGTTCTCATTGTCTCCGGTAGTTCTACCATCCGTACAATATCACACGACAGCCCAGCAGCACGCCCATCAGCCCATGACTCCTGTGACCCCTCAAGACTCGCTTCACACCATGGACGAGTTCCGGGAGCTTGTAGAAGCCGGGGAGTTGTCTACGACCCTACCCCCTTCACCCGAGGGGTCGGCACTTCCCCCGTGTAAGTTGGTTACTGTTTAGATCATGTGATGGCCATGTCATGTATCAGTCTTGTCATGTGACTGTCAAGATGCTAGTCCAAGGAACTAAATACATATGTACTTGCAGGGGGGGGGGGGGGATTTTTTTAATTCTGATATAAAAAATAATGTCAGCCCAATTGCCAGGTGGTAGGAATACCAGGTTAGAGTATCGCTAACCATAGTGATGCTTTACACTAAGTTATTGATAGTAGTGTCACTAGTGAAATAGAACAGATCTTCTGGTGAACTCAGTTAACTGGTGTATGTTCTGGAAGACACGTTCTAGCTGTAGAGTGCTCTAATTGTTGTTCATTCAAGCCATGTATCGTCCACTGCCAAGTGTTAGAGATGCCATAACTTGTTGACTTGAACTAGATAACGCTTTTGTTATCTTTCTGTCTTACGTCGACTTCAATCGTTGACTAACACTGCGATAAGATCCAGGGTGTGCATCACTGGTAGAGCACTCAGTTGTAGCTGTGTGTGTGCGTGTGCATGTATTACTCAGGTTCAGTTCCAGTACCTAATGTACACTTTCATTATTGAGCACGCTCAGTGAAGTGTTGCTATAGAAACACCTCTGCAACTAGGAACGGTTGTAATGGTTTGCTTACGGACAACATGACGGACATTTGTATTTTCACTCCAGGTCTTAGTTTCAGTGTATGTGTGTGCATGTGTTACAGAAGCAACCTTACAGTAAGTTGCATAGAAGACTGATCGTTGCCTAGCAATCGGTTGGGGGTCTAGAATCATTTGGTCTCTCTACAACGATGGTCTTTGCGGGAAGAAGACTTGTATTTATTTAATCTTCTTTCAAGCAGTGTACACATGTATAGCAGTCCTATAGAGAATGTGTAATGTACACAACTAATAATAGCACAAAATGAACAGAGTGACTCTCACTGGTCCAATTACTCCTTCATTTGTTTATGTATATATTGTTTATGTATATAATATGTTGTTGTTTAGACCTGGCTTCAATTTATGTGTTGTTGTTATTTGTAGTCCTAGATTCAATTCGCTCAATTACATGTTTGTTGTTTGTAGTCCCGGCTGGTCGAGGGCCTATTCAACTGTGGCAGTTTCTGCTGGACCTGCTCCTCTCGCCAGACAAGCAGCATATGATCCACTGGACAGGCAACGGCTACGAGTTCTGCATTATTCTCCCAGAGGACATCGCCAAGCTGTGGGGTGCCAGGAAGAACAAACCTCGCATGAATTACGACAAGCTAAGCCGTGGTCTTCGCTACTACTACAATAAAGGGATTATGGACAAAGTACAGGGGAAGAAGCTCACCTTCAAATACACATGTGACGTTCACCACTACATTAGAACCAGAAATACCCAGGGCCACGCCCCTTCTACACCACATGCCACACCCACTACAGGAGAGTATCGCTCTGGTAGCTCCACCCCTGTCATGATGCACGGCATGAGTGACAATGTCATGGATATTGACGAGGGTCAGTTGGATGAAGGGGGAGTGGCACTGCATGGAGACAAGAATCGCCTGTTCAGCACTGTAGCCACCATCCCAGAGGAGATGGAGCTCGCGCCTGTGCCAGGCCCCGGGTATCACCAACGGATGAAGAACACTGCCGTAGCCGGGTACAGCAACGAAGCTGACGGGTCAAGGTGCGATATCCAGGGGCTGATGGGTATGGTAAAGGGTTACAGCGGAGTTCTGAGCATGGTTGGGTCAGACAGTCATAGCAACACAGACAGACTACAGCAGCAGCATTCTACTAGTCTTTGCAGTGAAGCCGTGTGACTCTACTTCAACCCCAGTCTTCCTAATCACCCTCCATGCCACACATCCCCAACCAACCGTTTTATCTTCAAATGTTCAATATTGTACTATTTGAACTCAATCAAACAAAGTTTTATTATTTTATTATATTTTCGCTTTCATCTGACCAATTCAGACACAATGTACTTGTTATTTCAACTATTAAAGCACAAAATGAAGTTTATTTGCAAGTGATCTTTGGTATAGCCACACACTAAAGAGGAGGAGAAAGGGACAAGATGGGAGTGGCAGTCACAGCTATGGACCTAGCTGGTCCAGGTAAGGCTGTATATCTCCTTTGTGGCTGGGACACTCCCTTAATGCAGTTGCTAAGCATTCTCTTGCCTGTTCTAACAAATTAAAGTCCATGAAGTAGGTAGAGTTAGTTGTGACATTTAACTTGCCTTGTCTATTTCACTGAGTGCCTTTAGAGCATTGGCTTTGTGTACATATGCCTTCACTGTAGCTGGCTCCACCTACACGCAATACAAACAGTAACCTAGTAACATAAGGAGCAGACCACATAGCATGTGGTCGTGTTAATCTCATCATGTCTAACGTCTGTCTACCACCTCACCTTCAGAGCTATGTCACACTCCTCACAGCTAGCCAAGTAGCGATGGAGCTTGTTGAAAGTCTACCACAACAAACACAACA